>Ga0308162_1000526_pt1 | contig 39013 bp, 38 predicted proteins | sample PhySR2_FD_201370 | JGI IMG/M metagenome (GOLD analysis project Ga0308162, IMG submission 201370) | Phyllosphere microbial communities from UC Gill Tract Community Farm, Albany, California, United States - DLSLS.R2 | ecosystem: Host-associated > Plants > Phyllosphere > Unclassified | place: USA... | reverse complement strand
CCGAAATCATCAATCCCCAGCTGTTCGGCGACTTCTTCACAGAAAATCATGATAAATAGCTCACCGGCGGTGAGGTTGGGTCTGCCTGCGTAGAAATAGGTGTTATTGAGTTCTTCAGTCGTGTCCACTGCCAGCTCCTGCAGGTTCAGCTTCATTTATCGTCCTGACGCTTCTTGAACAATACCTTCCGCGTTCAGGCCTGACAACCAGTCAGGCACAGGATAAACAGATAAGGTACTTCAGCCATATCTCCCTGCAGTTAAAAGACACCAGTGTCAGGCGCAGGGAAATGCAGGCATGTCTGACTTCGCAGCAGCATCCCAGTACCACCAACGGCCGGGCCCAAATTCCGCATCATAGTGAGAGGTTTTTACCTGCCTGCGCTGCAGGTACTCTGGCAAGTTCATGCCGAACACTTCCATCGGAAGCGCATCCACGCCAGGAACGTCCTTGAGCACAAAATCCGGAAACACATCTTCTTCACCGTCGTAGCGCAGAGGCTTGATAAAGGCGCGTTTTTCCTGCCACAGTTTTTCTTCCACAGCCCCCTCATAGCCGGAATCCAGCTGAATAAAGCGTGGGCTGACCGTCATCAGCGCCACATCAATCACGATAATGCAGCTGGTCGGCCGGCTACGCCCGTCTGTTTGCCTGAACGATGTTTCCGGCGGCTCTGTTTCAGCGATAATCACGACTTTCATCCCCCTGCGCCAGTCGCCAGGCTCGCGGCTAAAGCTACGCTCCAGGCGGTGACGAACGTCTTCAGGCAGAACCAAATCTGGAAAACCAGAAAACAGTCCCAGCGGCAGTATAGTCTTCCGTCGTGCTTCACCGGCTTCACTCCAGCCTGCACAGAAACGATGATACGTCGCCATTTGTTCTTTCCGGTCGCTCTCAGGTGTTCCCGGTTAGCGATAACCTGCGGTGTATCTTTCATGACCATGAGCAGCAGAGATTCTTCCAGCTGAACGCGACCAATGCGAATCCGGGCAGCCGTCTGCTGCAGGCGCCAGCTCACCCAGCCAGTGCCGCCGCAGTCGGCTTATTGGTGAAACTGTATGCTGTCATAATGAGACTTCTTTCAGCACCATCAATAGGTTCAGACACTATTTTTAATGCATCTTTTTCAGCCGTAAACGGTAAACCCACGCTGATTTCAGGTGCTGAGGAATAAGGCAAGGCGGGCGCAGCAATAATGATGACCAGCGCGAAATTATTCGAATAATAAGATAAACACGCTCACCAGAAATCAGCGTTTCAGCAACTGCTGGCAGAGAAGATTATCCTGCGCGGCGCGCTGTTGCTCATCGGCCTTCAGTTGCTCCCAGCGAGCAATCACACTGCGCCCCAGCCGCGGTTTATAGGCTATTTTCTGCAGCGCATAGTCAGAATTACCGCCTTCAATAACATTTCGCATCTGCTGGTCGAGGGGCTGCTTACTATCATGATCAATCGCGCACAACACCGCGACGTAATACGCCTTATCTTCCTCGCTGTCGTGTGGGATAAACCACCAGGCGGCCAGGGTGAGGATCAGCAGCAGGGGCAGGATATATTTTACTTTAGCCATTTTAGTTACCGGTTGAGTGCCGTTAAGTCAGCCGGGTATGGCCAGACGCAGGGCGCGTATCCTGCCACAATTTCTGCTCACCGTTAACCTTGTTCAGCCCCTGTTGAGGCAATGTTCAGTTTGCTGGCGCTTCAATCAGCGTCGTACTGATTTGCGCACCCGGCATCATCTGCTGTAATCCCGAAGCCAGATCGTCGCTGGCCTGTTGCAGCGCGGAAAGCGGCATAGCGGGCAGACTTTCCAGAATGAACCACATCTGCTGCGCGCTGGCATCCAGTCGGGTGCGCACGCCCTGACGCCAGTTCCAGCGGCGACAGGTTACGCCCTGATCGTCGCGCCAGATTACTTCGCCTGGTTCCGGTAACTCATAAACGACTTCGCCCTCTTTAACGGTATCGAAACGTTCACTGCCGTCAGCAATCACCAGACGTGGTTTGCCAGCATAGGCCGCGATATTTTCACCCCCGACCGGCAGCGCATAACGAATGCTGATGGCGTTATAGAGATCGACAACCGGATCGATAGCGGGCAGTGTGCCATCCCGCAGCACGCGCTTACGCAATGCTTCAGCCGAACAGGGCGTACGTTTCGCTTTGGCACCAAAGGCTTTAAACACCTCAGCCCAGGCGGCGAGATGTGCGTCTGCCCACGGCGCATCATCATTTAATACCTGCTGGCATGCGCTCCTCAGTGTTTCGCTGGCAACTTCTGGTTGGGTAATCGGTGTGGCTTCCACCGCAATGCTCATGGCACGAAAGCCAGGAGCGAGTGTGAAAATAGCCGGATCGATTGACGGATGAACAGATAACATTGAATACTCTCTCAGTGACTAATTTATTTCATAGTAATGACCGATGACCAAAAAAGTCAATATAACGACCGATGCCGGAGCTGATGTCGCCACTGTCAATCAGGCTGTTTCAGACCGCATAAAAAGCTGGCGCAAAAGCCAGAAACTCTCGCTGGATGAGTTATCCCGCCGGGCAGGCGTCAGTAAAGGGATGCTGGTGGAGATCGAAAAGGGTGCCGCCAATCCCAGCATCGCCATTCTGTGTAAAGTGGCTGCCGCACTGGGCGTCTCGGTAGCGGATATCGTTAGTATCTCGCATGCACCTGACGTCTGGCTGATTGAAAACAGCGAAATGCCCGTGCTGTGGCACGGTGAGCAGGGCGGGAGTGCGCAGCTGCTGGCCGGCACCCGTGGGCCGGATATGATCGAGCTATGGCGCTGGCAGATGTTTGCAGACGAGGTGTTCAGTTCCACCGGGCACTCGTCGGCCACGCTGGAATTGCTGCACGTCGAGCAGGGCATGCTGGCTCTAACCGTGGGTGAGCAGACGCTGATGGTTCAGCAGGGCTGTGCGGCGGTGGCCCGTACCGATATGCCCCATGCCTATGCCAGTGCCGATGACCAGCCCGTTATCTTCACCATGACGGTGGCGGAACTGCAGCGCTGACGGCGTTTTTATTCGGCTGTCTCTTCGCCGGGAAAGGCAAGCAGCAGCGTTTTCAGCAACCCCTCCAGTTCGGCGCGCTCTGATGCGGCCAGCGGTGCCAGCACCGCCTCCTGAATTGCGGTATGTGCACGAAGTGCCTGCTCAATCTGTTGCTGCCCGTGTGGTGTCAGCCCGACCAGCATGCTGCGCTTATCCTCTGGCGCAGCAACACGTTCAATCAGGTGCTGCTGCTCCAGCCGGTTCAGGCGATTTGTCATTGCGCCGGAGGTCACCAGCAGTGACTGGTAGAGCTGCGTGGGTGACAGCCGATAAGGGGATCCCGCCCGTCGCAGTGTCGCCAGCACATCAAATTCCCCCTCCTGAAAACCAAACGGCGCCAGTGCCTCACTGCGCGCTTTAGCCAGATGTTTCATCAGCCGCAGCACTCTGCCGAAAATACGCATGGAAGCGGTATCCAGGTCGGGCATCGCGTCGTCCCACTGGCTGACAACGAAATCAATATGGTCATGCATAAATCACCTTTAAATACTGTGGTTATTTTGTCGGGTTGTGCGCAGCCTCTTAACACCAGGGGGAATTTATCTTAACGTTAAGATAAATGATGACAGCCCGTTGCTGTCGTCGTCAATCCTCTGTTAAGGCGTCAATGATGAAAAATAAGGTGTTGTTCCCCATTCTGTTTGCCGTGATCGCTTTTCTTATCGGGCTGAACCTGCGCCCAATGCTGGCGATTATCGGCCCGCTGTTCCCGGTGTTGCAACTGCAGGCCGGGCTGTCGGCGACGACGTTCAGTCTGCTGACCACGTTGCCGGTGGCGATGATGGGTCTGGCCGCACTCTCTGGCCCGTGGCTGATTGCCCGCATCGGGCCGGTAAGGGGAATCGCCGCCGGTTTGCTCTGTCTGACTGTCGCTTGCCTGTGGCGCGGCGTTACGCTTACTCCCTCTCAACTGCTGCTCACCGCGCTGGCGGGGGGCGCAGGCATTGGCGTGATACAGGCGCTGATGCCCGCTCTTATCCGGCAACGCTTTGCTGAAGCAGCGGCGACGCTTATGGCGCTGTTCAGCACGGGCATTATGGCGGGCGCGGCACTGACTGCAGCCGGTGCTGACCCGCTGTTTTCATGGCTGGGCCTGCAACCCGCGCTGGCCCTTTCCGGCGGATTAACGCTGGCAACACTGCTGATCTGGCTGACTTTAGTCAGGCGATCGCCGCAGGTGAGCGTGCCCTCTGATGCAGCGACGATGTCCGTGCGGCTTACCCTGTTGCTGATGCTCTTTTTCGGCATTGGCACGGGTGCTTATACGTTAGTGCTGGCCTGGCTGCCGCCATTCTATATTCAACTGGGCTGGAGTGCTCGCCACAGTGGCTATCTGCTCGCGGCCCTGACGTTAACCGAAGTGGTGGCAGGATTCATCATCTCGGCGATGTTACATCGCTTTCCCGATCGCCGTCCGCTGCTGCTCGGCGTGCTGGGCCTGTTGTTGCTGGGGCTGCTGAGTCTGGTCTTCTACCCGGGTACGATGCCGATACTCTCTTCACTGTTACTGGGTACGGGCATCGGTGCGCTCTTTCCGCTGTCGCTGATCGTTACGCTGGATCATGCACGCAGTGCCAGAGAAGCGGGCATTCTGCTGTCACGTGTACAGGGTGGCGGATACCTGATTGCGGCTCTGATGCCGCTGCTGGCAGGCTGGGTGCGTGATAGCGGAACGTCAATGACTCAGGCCTGGCTGATCATGAGCGCTGGCGTGGTGGTACTGATGGTGATTGCCTGGCGCTTCAGACCGCAGAACCGTGCAGCCTGAATAAAGCCGTTGCCGATCAATGGCGATCTGGCATGCTGGAATAAAATCCCTGAACCCGGAGTGCATTGTGAAAGTGATTGGTCTGTTAGGCGGCATGTCGTGGGAGTCTACCGCGCTCTATTACCGCATTCTCAATCAGCAGGTTAAACAGCAATTGGGTGGCCTGCACTCAGCGGAGCTGGTGCTCTGGAGCGTCGACTTTCAGCGCATAGAGCAACTTCAGACTGCGGGCGAATGGCAGCAGGCGGGCGAGATTCTGGCTGAAGCGGCTCGTAATCTGGAACGCGCTGGTGCGCAGTTCATCGTGCTCTGTACCAACACCATGCATAAAGTGGCGGCGCAAATCAGTGCCGCAACAGATATACCGCTGCTGCATATTGCCGATGCCACCGGACGTCGCATTCAGCAGGCCGGTATACGTAAGGTCGGATTACTGGCGACGCGCTTCACTATGGAGCAGGATTTTTATCGCGGGCGTCTTCAACAGCAGTTCGGTCTTGAGGTGATGACGCCCAATGAAGCGGATCGTCTGTTTGTGCATAAGGTGATCTACCATGAGCTGTGCCTGGGCGAAATCAATCCCTCGTCGCGTCGTCGCTACAGGGAGATTATGCAGTCACTGGTGGCGCAGGGGGCTGAGGCCATTATTCTGGGCTGCACTGAAATTACTCTGCTGGTTGATGCCACCGATGCCAGCGTGCCGCTGTTTGATACCACCCTAATCCACGCGGAAGAGGCCGTTATCCAGGCTCTGACTTAACGCTTATCCTCAATAGGGGAATCGCATGAAAATAGACAATCTGCCGTTTGGCCTGACGCAGTGGGATCAGGTGGAAGAGACAATTCATCCCGGCGAACAGGGACAGGCGACGTGGCGAACCATGAAATTTAACGACATCCGGGTTCGCATGGTCGACTACTCGCCAGGTTATGTCGCCGACCACTGGTGCACCAAAGGTCATATTCTGCTCTGCATGGCGGGTGAGTTGCATACTGAACTGGCTGATGGCCGCCGTTTCGTGCTGACTCCGGGCGTCAGCTATCAGGTCGCGGATGAGGCTGAACCGCATCGTTCTTTTACAACGACAGGTGCGCAACTCTTTATCGTCGACTGAATTAGCAATCCGCTTTTGCAAGGCTTGCCCGCTGGTGGATCATCGCGCCGTTGACACTTTTAAAAGTAAACTGAATCTGCTTTATAAAAATCAGCAAAATTAATGGCTTATTTCATCAGAGTTATCTGGTTCTGACAGGAATTATTTCCATCAGGTTGTATGCTTGAAGCCTTATAAGAACGTTTTGCATTCACCTGATGTGGGGAAGCCTGTGCTGATAAAAAAGAAGAAAGTTCGTTCACATACTGAAGACCGACTGCTGGCGCTGGTGCTGGCGACCACCGCCGGCATCCTTAATGCCATGGCGCTGGGGGCGTTTGGATTTTTCCCATCGCATATGACCGGTAACACTTCGCAGATATCTCAGGAAGTCACCACCAGCGATCTTCACACTATGCTGTTTTTGATGGCGCTGATTATTGCCTTTGTACTGGGCTGTACCGTTGCCCGGCTGGCGGTAGTGGTGGGGATCAGGCATAAGTTACGCACGATTTTCTGTCTGATTATTCTGGCGGAAGGTGCGGCGCTGACGGCGGCGTCGATCTTTGAGCTGATGTTCTACCGGCCAAGCTTTAACGGGGAAGTTCTGATAATGCTGGGCTTTTTGATGGGAGTGCATAATGCAACCTCGACACAGCTCTCCAATGGCCGCGTCAGATCGACCCACATTACCGGTACGCTGACCGATGCAGGCATAGCGCTGGGGTCGTGGATTTTTGCGCATACGTCTCATGCTGTGCATCTGGAAACCGACGACCGTCGCTTCTTCCAGAAGGTTCTTCACACCCATCTGACGACGGTGTTCTCCTTCCTTAGCGGCTGTATTGCCGGATTGCTGCTGTTTAAAAGCTATGGGTTTAACGCGATGGTGGGACTGGGCGTGTTTCTGATGCTGGTAGCACTGACGGCTATCGCCGTCACCGTCCAGCGCACCCGCAGAAGCCTTTACTGATATTCCGGCCCGCTGCACATCGCGCAGCGGGCCGGTTGTTTACTGCTGTGTGCGGGTTGGCCGCACGACAATCTCGTTTACATCCACCTCTTCAGGTTGCTCAATCGCATAGCGCACGGCGCGGCCAATGGCATCCGGTTGTAGCGCGATAGCGCGATAATGCTGCATCGCCTCGGCAGCTGTCGGGTCGGTAATGGTTGAGGTCAGCTCGCTCTCGACCACACCGGGATGGACACAGGTCACCCGCAGCTGACTATTCTCCTGCCGTAAACCGTCAGAAATCGCCCGCACCGCAAACTTGGTGGCACAGTAAACTGCCGCAGTAGGTGACACGGCCAGCGCACCAATTGATGCGATATTGATGATGTGTCCGCGCTGGTGGCCCAGCATGGTCGGCAGCACCCCCGCGATGCCATAGAGTACCCCTTTGATGTTTACATCGATCATCTGATCCCACTCTTCGACCCTGAGCGATGCCATCGGTGATAGCGGCATAATACCGGCATTATTGATCATCACATCAACCCGTCCCCACTTCTCCAGCGCAAACGCCACAAACTGCGCCACCTGTTCGCGGCGCGTAACGTCCAGCGCTTTGATCGCCACCTCTGAACCACTAAACCGCAGCTCCTCAGCCAGGGCGGCCAGACGGCTTTCGCGCCGCGCGCCCAGTAACAAAATGGCATCGGTTTTTGCCAGTTCACGCGCGATGCCTGCACCGATGCCGCTTGAGGCACCGGTAATTAAAATCACTTTCTTCGTCATTTTGTCTCTCCAGTGAGGTTGTCACTGGCGATCATACGGCGGCTGCATTATAAAGATAATCCACCAAACGTTTTACAGACTGGTAACTAAATCTGACCAATGAATGCGGACAAGAATGCCCTCGAAGTTTTTGTGATTGTGGCACAGACCCGAAATTTCCGGCTGGCAGCGGAACAGCTAGGCGTGACCCGTCCGGCGATTAGCCAGAGTCTGCGGCGTCTGGAAAACCGGCTCAACATTACGCTGATGCAGCGCACCACGCGTTCAGTTCAGCTAACAGAAGCCGGACAGCGGCTCTATGCGGAGGTGGCTCCGGCGATTAACCAGCTTAACCGCGCCGTCACTGATATTGCCGAACTGGCGGCTGAGCCACGTGGCCAGTTACGGCTGGCGATCTCCTCAATTGCTGAACGGATGCTGGGAGGCGAACTGCTGGCGAGCTTTATTACTGCTTACCCGCAGATTGAGCTGGATATTACCGTGACCGATGACGAGTTTGATATTGTCGGGCAGGGCTATGATGCAGGCGTGCGGCTGGGAGAAGTGATCGCGCAGGATATGATTGCGGTGCCGGTTTCCACTGCGCAGCGTCAGGTAGCAGTAGCGTCACCCTCTTATCTGGCGCGTGCAGGCACGCCGCAACATCCCGAAGAACTGGTCAGTCATCGCTGCATCGGCTGGCGTAAAGGACCAGGCATGGCGCCTTATCGCTGGGAGTTTGCTGAGCAGGGACGGGAGTTTGATGTCGCCGTCAATCCGCAGCTCACAACCAATGATATGGGGGTGATGATCCGCACCGCCCGCGCCGGGGGCGGCATCAGCTTTGGCATGGAGGAGACCTTTCAGCCTTACATTGCATGCGGTGAACTGGTGACGATACTCGATGGGTGGTTACCTGCCTTTGCGGGGTTCTATCTCTATTTTCCCAGCCGTAAAAATCTGGCCCCTAAACTCAGGGCATTGATCGATCATGTCAGGCTATGAAGAGAGCAGAAATGCCTGTTAAGCAGCGCTAAAATTGCAGACACTGACCGGCTCCAGCCAGTCAAACGGTGAGCCATTCAGAGAGCCCGAAATTGCAATGCACGTCTTGACGTTATACGGGGTTACGGCGTGTCAGTGCTTCAGGCTGTCATGTTGTATCGGGTGATGATATTGATTTTAGAGTAGGGCACGGGCGGTTCAGACGTGGGCAGGAAACCGTGGAACTCCAGCAACGTTCTGAAGGCGTGCAATGCGTCGAGCTGTAAATTGTGCTCAATCAGCGCATCTATTTTACCGGCCTGCAGCAGGGCACAATTCTCCTGATCGAGATCGTGACCGATACAGGCGTTCACATGCCGCTTTTGTTCGGCAAACGCGCGCAGGATGCCGGGATTGCCGCCACCGACCGTATAGACCGCATCCGTGTCCGGATGGCTCTGCAAGAATTGCGTTATCGACTGATGCATCCGTGCATCGATGCCATACCCGCCTGCCACCACGCTAACCTGATGCTGAGGCGCAAACTGCTGCATCGCACGCTGAAAACCCTGGATTCTCTCCTGTTCACCCATGAAATCGCGACTGCCGGTCACCGCCACAATATGTGAACGGCTGACTCGCAGCCATTTTGACATCAGAAAAGCCGCCAACTTACCGGCATCAAAGTTATCCATGCCGATATAGCGCAGGCGCGCGCTGTCGGGTAGATCGCTCATCATGGTGACCACCGGAACGCGATGTTTCAGCAGCGATTCAATAGTGGGATTCAGCTCATCGGAGCAGGCCGCTTTCAGAATGACACCGTGACTGTGAAGCGCCTTTTTGTTCAGCAGCGCGTTAATGGCTTCTGCTGTGAGATTCGCGCCAAAGTGGAAACGCAGCTGAAGTCTGAAAGCAGCAAAGCTGGCGATCTGACTGCTGAGCGCCTCACGAATCAGTGGCTGAAAGCGGTCAGGGGTATGCATGATGACGTCGAAGTAGATCGTTCTGCCTTTGGCGAGCCCGGCTTTTTGCATCAGTTCCAGGTCCGCTATCGCCTGCTGAATCCGATGCTGAGTGCGCGCATGAACGTTGCCACGCTGATGCAGGGCACGATCAATGGTGGCAAGGCTAAGCCCCGACTGGACAGCGATTTGTTTGAGGGTGTATTTAGCCATGCAGGACTCACGACAGCAGAGGATAACCAGAGTTTTATCATAATACCGGCTAACAACTGAGGTTCAACTGAAACACGTTCTTCAAAGTATGACTGGTCGGCAGAGAGAAAATGCGGCATCGGGGACAGGAATAACAGTTTGTATAAACCTGAAACTCAGCGTTACGCTCAAACGATATAATTTATCGCCCCACTTCCGGTATTGGTAAAGTCAGATCCAGGCAGTGATGACACTCTTTTGACTATTTACTGGCAAGGGCATAGTGCTGACTTAGATAATTCAAGAGCAAGTCTTAAGCTGGATGATTTATAACCGGTTTACCGCTTCGCTTATATTTCCGTTAAAATGGCTTTTTTGTTTTTTGACACCCGATAATGTTAGACTGTATATGCATACACCATCGGGAGGTCGTGTGAAGTACGATAATGAAAAAGAGATCCGTGCGCTGGTTGGCGCGGTCGTCAGTGATTTGATCAAGGCGGGGGAGCCTGTTCATTTTCACGACATTACGGACGCTCTGTTTCGCCTGAGCGAAGAGACGCGTGACAGTAAACTGAAAGCATTGTGCCAGGAAGCGATTGGCTTTTTTACCCGCAAGATGCATTAAGGTTGATGGCGTCGATGGCGGGCGCCATCCAGAACCTTCCCTTCCTGCCATAACTCCGCAGCACCACTTTAACTGAGAATAAGACGCAGTAAACAGCGCCGATAAAATATGCGAATTAAAGAAATTCATTTTAAGCCCTGTTATATTTTTGGTTTGTCAGTTCAGTCAGAATAATCTTCTGTTGGCCTGAAACGAAAACATAATAATTAATTTCATCGGCTGCAATCATTATTCACAAAAAAGCGTTTGGGAAGTTTTTATTCTATAACTTTCCAGGAAAAATATTTTTAATTTCAGCGGGCTGTGGCAGCGTTTTCTTCTGTTTCAAGTGTTACTCATACTGTTCTGACTATGTATGATTTGAGAAATGATTATGACCGGGAGAATGTCCTGCGTAATCGCCGGAATGGCAAAGACGAACATAACGAGTCGCTCAGGCAGCGTTTTGTAGATCACTTTGATATCTGTAAACGGCAAAGGCCTGTTGTGGGTGAGCACTTTTCATCAGACTTGCAACAAGAGCACCGCAGGTTAAAAAAAAAGGAAGACATTCCTTTGACTTGCATACCTACCTACTAGTAGATTCAGTGGGAGTGTCAGTCGTAATTATAAATGCTTTTCTGTTATCGCAGGCAAAGGGTACGGAATGCGCGTGGACTTCAGCTTCTGCAATATAGAGTGTATTGATGAATAAACCTTCTCTTGCTGCACGTCAGAAAATCATGTGACTGGCGCTTATTGCGGGCGTCCCTTTGCTGCTGACCGCACTGATCCTGTGGGCAGGCGGGTGGCTGGAGACCAGCAGGCTGACATCGGACAAGCTGGTGGCGGCTCTGGAAAAATCTGGCGGTTACCACCCTGGCTATCGGCGTAATCATGCTAAAGGCGTCTGTATCATAGGCGACTTTTCGGCTAACGGTAACGCCAGTAGCCTGTCACGCGCGGCGCTGTTCGCCCCCGGCGTTACGCCGGTGGTGGGCCGTTTCGCTATCGCAGGCGGTAATCCGAATGCGCCTGATTATGCGGTACCGGTTCGCAGTATGGCGCTGGCGTTTTATCAGAAAAATGGTGAGCAGTGGCGCACCGGCATGAATGCAATGCCGTTTTTCCCGGTGAAAAGCGTTCAGGGCTTTTACGATCTGCAAAGCGCCACGTTGCCGGATGCTAAAACCGGTAAACCTGACCCCGCCAAAATGCAGGCTTTTGTACGGCAGCATCGTGAGATCAAACCCTTTTTTGCCTGGGCTAAACAATATATGCCCGCTTCCAGCTGGACCCGCGATCGATTTAACAGCCTGAACGCCTTTGATTTCATTGATTCACAAGGTCATCCACACCTGGTGCGCTGGAGTATGGTGCCGCACGCTGACTATCAGCCGATGGATGAAAAAGAAAAAGAGCACACTGATTTCCTGCAACGCGATCTGCAGCAGCGGCTGGCGCAGGGGCCGCAGAAATGGGACCTGATTATTACCGTCGCGGGGGTGGGTGATAAAAGCAATGACGCAACGATTGACTGGCCTGCCGATCGTCAGAAGATCAATGCCGGAACGCTGACCATCACTAAAATGACGCCACAGCAGCAGGGTGCCTGTAACGACATTAATTATGACCCGCTGATTTTGCCGGATGGCATAACCGCATCGGACGATCCGCTTCTGAATGCCCGTTCGTCAGCGTACGCCAAATCTTATAATGCACGCACCCATGAACAGGCAGTGGCCCCTTGATGAAACAGATCACCACTTTTCACCCGGCACTGCGCATCATCCACTGGCTGATGGCGGCGGCGATTATGGCCATGCTGTTTATTGGCGTCGCGATGGTATCCACGGTTTCGACATTGCACGGCCTGCTGGTGGCCATCCATAAGCCGCTGGGTCTGATGATTCTGTTGCTGGTCATTGTGCGGCTCTGGCTGCGCTTCACCACCGCTACACCAGCACTGCCGGCCACGCTCCCTGCCTGGCAGAAATTGTCAGCACATCTTTCACACTGGGCACTGTATGCCATGATGCTGGCTCAGCCGCTCATCGGCTGGGCGATGCTGTCGGCGGGCGGCTATCCCGTTACGCTGGGTCATCTGGTACTGCCGCCCATTGTTCCGGTCAGCAACGACGCGTTTGCGGTTTTGCGACCGCTTCACAGCTGGGTGGCCCTGGCGTTGTTCATGACCGTCATGTTGCATCTTGCCGCAGCCTTGTTCCATGCGTTGATTCTGCGCGATGGTGTATTCAGCAGTATGACGGTTTCACGCAAACGCCTCGCCCCTGGTGCGCTTGACAACCCGGCTGACGGTCAGTAGGTACAGGGCCGTTTACAGATTTGACGTTATTTTATTGTTGCTGCCGGGAGCATGCATGAGTACAGAACGTTCACAGAAAGCCGAAGAAATTATGCATCACACCCGCGTGCTGCTCACCTCTGGCGGTTACAACAGCTTCAGCTATGCCGATTTAGCCGAGCGGGTGCAGATTCGCAAGTCCAGTATTCACCACCATTTCCCAGGCAAAGCGGATCTGGTTCAGGCGGTCGTGAGTGATTATCGTCATCAAGCGCGCGCAGGAATGGCGGCCACCAGCCACCACTTCGCCGGTGATGTACTGGGCGAAATTAATAGCTATGTGAACTTCTGGGCGACCTGCATAAAAGAGAACAATTCGCCTTTCTGTATTTGCGTGATGCTGGCGGTCGAATTGCCAGTATTACCCAAAGAAGTGGCTCAGGAAGTCAGTGCTCATTTTTCCGATCTCACTGACTGGCTCACTGACGTGCTGGTCAGGGGCGAGAACAACGGCGTCTTTTCCCTGCGAGAAAGTGCCGCTACAGAGGCAAAATCACTAATGGCAACGGTGCATGGTGCGATTATTTCTGCGCGTGCTTTTAATAACGCTGATGTATTCCTGCAAATTGTTGAACCGGTCATCGGACGATTAGTGAAAGCCCCATGATGCCTTGAAGATGATAAGTTTTATGTGATTTTTTGCCTGTTACCAGTAAATAAATAAAATTGGCGCGGATTATCACCCAGCAGAGTGATACGAGTGTTTTGGGAAAACAGAGAGGGATATTTTGCGCGAGAAAGCACAACTACGTCAGGGCTGTCTATGACCTATGGCCGTTGCGGCCTGCTTTACGATTTGCAGCTACGGTTGGGCGTTTTGTACATAGTAGGTGGATTGGTTTTAGTTATTCGTCAAAAATTGCCTCAAAAGCGGAGTATTAATCTCACTGAACCTGCGTTATCGCCGACAACGCAGGACAGGTAATCAGATATCAGTATCGTCAGGTGTACGGCCAACCACAATTTCCAGCGTTCTGCGCAACACATCCAGTCTGATAACGTCGGAAGTACATTCCAGTTCGGCAATCAGATAAAGAATTATCGCTTTGTTGGTCACACGTCCCTGATCAGCCACAATGTCACGAATCACTGCGCCCAGCAGTTCGGTTTCCGGTGCCAGCAAATCGCCTTCACTACGAAAATAGTCAATAATGGATAAATCTGATGAAGAGTGTTGCATGATTTTTCTTTCTCTGAGGAAAATTCGTTATACGCAATGGGTGAAAACAAAACGAGTGTAGACGCTGTATTCGTTTTGCCCAGCCAGCCAATAAAAATTTCGCTTTAAGGCTGCCGCTTCGCTTATCGCTAGCCGTGTGTAACAGGCACACAATACCCTTTATCAGTGCTTTTTAGACCCATCAGGTGGGCCATCGCTGTTCATACGATGCGTGGTCTTATCACGTTCAGCACCGTCGCCCTGCACACGTTTACGCGCGGTAACCATACCGTTTCGAACTTCAGTGATAGCTTTGCGAATCACAGACACTTTAGTGTCGTCATCGGCATTAGCAGCCATGAGTTCAAGCTGCGCGATTAAGGCGTTACTCGACACCGGTTTGTCTGACTTAAGTAATGTCAGGACGGCTTCGCCGATCATGACATCTGTCAGTTTCTCATCTTCACTTCTGTACATACTGGCTTCTCTGATTACGAATCAATGGCCATGCTGCGGGTCCGTATACGTCAGCGGGTGCAACTTGTTGCACCAGATACGGCTAAGCAGTACTGGGCTTCGGTCCTATGGGTAAATCTTCCTGAATGTTGGCTAAGAGCAGGCGACGATAGAAATATCTGAAGCCGTAAGCGGGTATTAATCTTCGCGACGAAAGAGCATCGCGATTAATTCATGCAAATGGCTCTCTTCTTCTGGCGTCGCAGCCAGTTCAAGGCGGCTCAATAATTTACTGCAAATTGCTTTACGGCTGAGGCTATGACCTGCGCGCAGAATTTCGACTACAACCGAACCCAATGTTTCCTGTTGCGAAGGTGAGCTGGCCTGATTGAAGTAACGGGCAATATCGCTGATCGTTTCCGGGCCTTGTCCGTTCTGACGCATGATGATTTCCTCAGATGGTGAAAATGTATAGCATTCCTGATGCGCAAGTTATACATCTTTTTAAAACTTGTACAGGATTTTGGATTTTTGGAATGATTTTTTTTGTGCAAAAAGTGCTATTTCTTTAAAAACAGGGTGTTACGAGGAGGTGGTGAAGAAGTGAAAATTGTACCATATTCTTGTACAGGAACAAGCCCTCTGGTGTTCCGACCTGATTGTTCAGGCCGGCAGAAGGTAAGAAAGAGTGTTAATGCTTAAAGAAGATGTCATCAGCAGAGGCGCTGATAGCCGGTTCGATACCCGCATTTCTGGATAACCAGTTTGCCGGACGGGTAGTGCGTGAACCAATTGTTTTGAATCCCGTCAGCCATTGACGCGCAGTTTGCATCTGCTCAAGGCGATACTCATTCACTTCTGAGTCAGCCATTACCTGGAGTTCTTGAATCAGCAGTTCAACGTTCACTTCCTGACCAGCATTAAACAGGTTCATTGCGGCTTCGCCAATGATGACATTCGCTTTTTCGTCGCTGGAAAAATACAAAATATCCTCCTGGGTGATTGCGGTAAGTAACATTAACTGTAGCAAAAAAATTCATCAGGCTTAATCAATTCGGCCTATCAATTAGATTATTTTAATTGTGGAATTACTGCGTCTGTTGCGAGCATGTCATCCGGTAATGCGACTTCATTTTGTGAATGGCAAAGCGTAGTTGAACGCTTTTTCTATGCCATTACCTCTTTTCTCATTTTGTGGCACGGAATCAGGCAGAAGAGAAATCCGCCTGTCCCGAAACTATAAGCCTGCTGAATGCCACGCATTATCAAAAATATTCCTATTTATATCAGAGGCTAACCGATCTGCTTTACAAAAGCTGACACCTGAACCTGAATGCTGAAGAAACTTCACATCTCACTGCTGGTCGAGAGTTATAGCCTGTGCTATAAAAAATAGCCTATGCTAATTATGTTCTGTTTTTAATCACCTCTGGAGCCCGCCTAATGGTCCCGATAAAAAAGATCACCACGCTGTTACTGAGTGCGCTGCTCTCAACCCTGATGGTGAGCAGCAGCTATGCAGCAGAAAAATTTAAGATAGTCACCACGTTTACGGTGATAGCTGACATGGCTGAGAACGTGGCTGGCGATGCCGCGGAGGTCACCTCTATTACTAAGCCCGGTGCTGAAATACACGAATATCAGCCCACTCCCGGCGACATCAGGCAGGCGCAGGGTGCGCAGTTGATTATGGCGAACGGGCTTAATCTCGAACGCTGGTTTCAGCGCTTTTATCAGCATCTGGACGGCGTCCCGGAAGTGGTCGTTTCAGCTGGTGTCACGCCGATGGGTATTGGCGAAGGGCCTTATAACGGTAAACCAAATCCGCATGCCTGGATGTCACCGGACAATGCGCTGATCTATGTTGATAACATCCGCGATGCGCTGGTGAAATATGACCCGGTCAACGCAGAGACCTACCGTCAGAACGCTGCCGCCTATAAGCAAAAAATTACCGCTGCACTGGATCCGCTGCGCCAGCAGATTGCCGCTATTCCCGAGCAGAAACGCTGGATGGTGACCAGTGAGGGTGCGTTCTCCTATCTGGCGCGTGACCTGGGCATGAAAGAGCTCTACCTGTGGCCGATCAATGCTGACCAGCAGGGTACGCCGCAGCAGGTGAGAAGAGTGATTGACCAGGTGAAGAAAAATGCCATTCCGGCGGTGTTCAGTGAAAGCACCGTGTCAGATAAGCCCGCCCGCCAGGTCGCGCGGGAAACCGGTGCCCATTACGGTGGTGTGCTTTACGTCGACTCCTTAAGTAACGCGCAGGGACCGGTGCCAACTTACCTCGATCTGCTCAAAGTCACCACGAAGACACTGGTGCAGGGCATTAAAGCGGGAGAGAAAGTGCAATGACAGACACCATTGTGGTTTCAGGCGTCACGGTAACTTATCGCAACGGACATACTGCACTGCATGATGCCAGCTTCAGCGTGCCGGGCGGATCGATCGCCGCGCTGGTGGGCGTTAATGGCTCCGGCAAGTCAACCCTGTTTAAAGCGCTGATGGGATTTGTGCGGCTCGCCAGCGGCAGCATCTCGGTGCTGGGGATGCCAACCCGCCAGGCGCTGCGCCAGAGTCTTGTCGCCTACGTGCCGCAGTCGGAAGAGGTGGACTGGTCGTTTCCGGTGCTGGTGGAAGATGTGGTGATGATGGGGCGCTACGGGCATATGGGGCTGCTGCGGCGGCCAAAGTTGCATGACCAGCAGATAGTCAGTGAGGCGCTGGCGCGGGTCGATATGCTGGATTATCGCCATCGTCAGATTGGCGAACTCTCTGGCGGGCAGAAGAAAAGGGTATTTCTGGCACGCGCGATTGCGCAGCAGGGCAGCGTGATCCTGCTGGACGAGCCGTTTACTGGCGTGGATGTTCAGACCGAGGCCAGAATCATCAGCCTGCTGGGGGAATTGCGCGATGAAGGTAAAACCATGCTGGTCTCCACCCATAATCTGGGATCGGTCACGGCGTTCTGTGATTACACGGTAATGATAAAAGGCACGGTTCTGGCCAGCGGCCCAACCCGGACTACGTTTACTACCGCTAATCTTGAGCGCGCGTTCAGCGGGGTATTGCGTCATGTGATGGTGAAGGGGCTGGACGATCAGATCATCACCGATGATGAACGCCCCTTTATCGCACCTCATGCCGCACGGGAAGAGGGGAGCTGAACATGGCGCTGTTACTGGAACCTTTTGGTTATCACTACATGCTTAACGCGATGTGGGTATCCGCGATGGTAGGCGGACTCTGCGCGTTTCTCTCCTGCTATCTTATGCTCAAGGGCTGGTCGCTGATAGGTGACGCGCTTTCACACTCTATTGTTCCTGGCGTCGCGGGCGCTTATATGCTGGGACTGCCGTTTGCACTGGGAGCATTTCTCTCCGGCGGGCTGGCAGCGGGCAGTATGCTGTTACTTAATCAGCGCACACGTTTAAAAGAAGATGCGATTATTGGCCTGATATTTTCCTCTTTCTTTGGTCTGGGTCTGTTTATGGTGTCGCTCAATCCGACAGCCGTGAACATACAGACCATTGTGCTGGGCAACATACTGGCGATTGCGCCAGCCGATATTCTCCAGCTGGCGCTGATTGGCGGGCTGTCGATTATCATTCTGCTGTTTAAGTGGAAAGATCTGATGGTCACCTTCTTTGATGAGAACCACGCGCGCGCCATTGGTCTGCGCCCTGAACGACTGAAAATCCTCTTCTTTACTCTGCTCGCAGTTTCAACCGTGGCGGCGCTGCAAACTGTTGGCGCCTTTCTGGTGATCTGTCTGGTGGTGACGCCCGGCGCAACCGCCTGGCTGCTCACCGATCGCTTTCCACGTCTGCTGATGATTGCTGTCGCGATTGGCAGCATCACCAGTTTTCTTGGTGCCTGGGCGAGTTACTACCTGGATGGCGCAACGGGCGGCATCATCGTGGTCGCGCAGACATTGCTGTTCCTGCTGGCGTTTGTCTTTGCGCCGAAACATGGTCTGCTGGCTAACCGGCGTCGTGGCCGCCAGCAACCCAAAAGGGAGCCTGTCTGATGTGGATCCTTGAACCCTTCCAGTTTGCATTTATGAATAGCGCTTTGCTTATCGCGTTTGTCGTAGCGATCCCCTGTGCGCTGCTGTCGGTGTTTCTGGTGCTGAAAGGCTGGGCGCTGATGGGCGATGCCATGAGCCATGCGGTATTCCCTGGCATCGTGCTCGCGTGGATGGCAGGACTGCCGCTGGCGGTGGGCGCGTTTGTTGCAGGGCTGTTCTGTGCCGTTGCCAGTGGATTTCTGCAGGACAACAGCCGTATTAAGCAGGACACCGTGCTGGGCATTGTCTTCTCCGGCATGTTTGCGGTGGGGCTAATCCTCTACATCGCCATGAAACCCGAAGTGCACCTCGATCATATTCTGTTTGGTGACATGCTTGGCATAACCGGCGCAGATATCATTCAGACAGCGATTATCGCGTTGATCATTGTTATGGTGATTGTCGTGAAGTGGCGTGATTTTATGTTGTTCAGCTTCGACCCTCAGCAGGCGCAGGTCTCTGGCTTACCCGCCCGTCTGCTGCATTACGGGCTGCTCTGCATGGTCTCGCTGACAATTGTAGCCACGCTAAAGGCGGTGGGGATCATCCTGTCAATCTCCCTGCTAATCGCGCCCGGCGCAATCGCGGTGCTGATCACCCGTCGTTTTTCACATGCGCTGCTGGCGGCGGTTGTTGTAGCGGTGATCGTGTCACTGAGCGGCGTTTATCTTTCGTTCTTTATCGACAGTGCGCCTGCGCCGACGATCGTGGTGTTGTTTGCAGTGGTATTTATTGTCGCGATGGTCATTGCGGGGCGGAAAACCCGGCAGCTGGAAAGGTTGAAACATCGTTATAACGACAAGAGCGTCTGCGGTGATAAACAATCCTGATGCAATAATACGGCGTGGTGAAATTCAGATTTCAGAGTGGCTGGCGTCTAATCAGGCTTATTCTCATGCCTGAACGTTGACGTTTTAAACGGCGAATGATTCATCTTGTCGGGTCTGGCAGTGATATCCGCTCTGTGCCCGGAGCGGATAATTTAATCACTCAATAATTATTAATGGTGGTGTCAGCACCGATTTAGATAATTATGCGAAAAACTAAAGTAGCGCACTTCCTTAGAAAGGTATGATTCCGGCAATCCATTCAATCGCGTTGAACAAAAAATACACTTAGAAATAATTTGTAGCGTGAAATGATTTTTAACACTAATTAATCTGCTGATAGTTATTGTTTTAATTGATAATTATCAATGGGTTGTATTTTTCCATGCGTGTTTCTTTCTTTCTGATTTCTTAGTTTCCTCTCCCATCGTCTATATATATTTTCTGTCGCGCCGTTATTGATGGCGCAACCAGAAAAAGTTTTAATGATTTTTTTATTCAACCTCATTTCTTAACACCAGAGCAACATAGCAATCTCAAAAGTATAACGGAAAATAATATGAAAATAGCCACGCGTCTTGTCGCAGGGTATAGCCTGCTAATCATCCTTTTTCTTCTCTGCACCGGGACGGCACTCCATGCACTCTGGCAGGCAAGGGACGATATGGAAAACGCTGTAAATAATAAAATTTACCGCTATGAACTGATTCAGAACATGCGAAATGCGGCCAGAGATATGGCGATCGCAGTCAGGAATATTGCATTACTGAATGAACAGAATGACAGACAGCCTGAATGGGACAGGATGGTCGCTCAGAAAGCCATCTACATTCAGAACAGGGACAAACTCACTGCCAGTATGTCGCAAAACGTCTCAGAGGAAGGTAAAAGTGCGCTGGAAAATCTGACCTCCACGGATGAATCCGCACTTAGCCTGCTTATGACGGCGGGCAGGAAAGCGATGGCGGCACCTCAGTCTGAAACCGTTGATTACCTGCTAAAAACCGTAAGGCCAGGACAGCGAACAATGCTGAATGCCCTTGATCGGCTTTCAACTATTCAGATGCAGGTAAGCAGGAAAACCGTTCTGGATGCCAGGGAAGCCGCTGCGCAAACGGCTATGCTGATGTCGGTGATGGTGTCGATTTCTTTCCTCATCGCTATCGCAGCCTGTTACTCCATCATTCGGACGCTCATGCGCCAGCTGGGCGGTGAGCCCGCGCAGGCACAGGCGCTGGCCGCGGCGATTGCGTCGGGTAATCTGACATCGCCTGTCCTGTTACGACATAACGATACCTCCAGCCTGCTGGCCTCGCTGGATGTTATGCAGGCCAACCTGCGCAGTATGGTGGCAAATATCAGAGATACATCTGCATCCGTTGCACTGGCCGCAGATGAAATCTCACAGGGTAATACAGAACTCTCCTCCCGAACCGAACAGCAGGCTGCCGCCCTGCAGGAAACGGCGGCAAGCATGGAACAGCTCACCGCTACCGTAAAAAACAATGCAAGCGGGGCGCATCAGACCGCCAACTCAGCCCGTGAAACCGCGCGCCTTACCCGCGCCGGGGAAGCAGATGTCAAACGTATGGCAGAGACTATGCAAGCCATATCAATGAGCGCGACTAAAGTCCGGGACATCACCTCTGTGATTGAAAGTATTGCGTTTCAGACCAACATCCTGGCGCTGAATGCAGCCGTTGAGGCGGCTCGTGCAGGAGAAGAAGGACGCGGCTTTGCTGTTGTAGCGGGTGAGGTCAGGACGCTGGCGCAGCGCAGTGCCTCCGCCGCACGGGATATAAAGTTGCTTATCGAAGAAGCGGTAACCCAGGTGGAAAGCGGCGTCACAGTCGCCTCGTCAACCGGCGACAGCATTATGCAAATTGTTGGCATGGTGAATGAACTGGCTGTGTCGATGGATACGATTTCCCTTGCCTCATCAGAGCAGATGCAGGGCATATCTCAGGTCAGTGTCGCCGTGACGCAGATGGACAGCGTGACGCAGAATAACGCTGCGCTGGTGGAAGAATCGTCTTCAGCCTCACAGTCGCTCTCTGAACAGGCTCACGCGCTGCGGGGCATGGTAGCCGCGTTTCAGGTGTGACGACCTCTGGCGATAGCGTTTGTCTGTTGAAGGCGCTGCAATATCCACATCTCCGATGCTCTGCTTTTCCGGCAGATAAGGATGGGTGACAGGCACCTGTCTGTCACTCCTCGCTAAGACAACATTCGTTTTTTTCATTTTCTGACTACAGAAAAAAGAGCATGAAAGGGAACAGGGGGAGAATAAAGATACCCCTGTTGCCGCCTAATCCCGCGTAAAGTCAGCCATGCCGCCCTGATGCGCTTTACCGCCAGGCTTGCGCCTGAAAAAGAGTGCCGCAGCCTGAGCTGGAACGCTGAAAAAATCCAACTATCGCGCTAACCTTTTTGATTACCTCGGGTGGAAGGGCAGATGACAGCATTGTGAATGCTGCGCTCAGTGGTAAGGCCTGAGCAAACCTGCCTGTACTTCGCGGCACTACTGGTTAAGCTATTGCGCATAGAAGCTTCGACCAGCCGCAGACCTTGCAGAATGCAAAACAGCACCTGTGATGTGCCCTGTGCGGCGTGGTGTTACAAACCTCACTTCAGAAAACATCTCTCCTTATTGTCGTCATCGTCTCATTGGTCTTTTTCCCATAAAGCGGATATTTGCCAGCCGCAGCAGTTGCTCGCCTGAAAACAAATTTCTGACTGGCCAAAAGAGGGGCTGGTGAATGACGCACAGTGAAATAACAAAAATAATTAATGTTTTTCAGAAAGCAGCCGATTAAGGAATTTGCCTTAACGGTTCAAAGCTGCGAGCAAAAAGGGGTAAGAAACCCGCGGCTTCGCATGAGCCGCCGCGCAGGCTTTCGCCAGTGTTCCGGGGCTTGTACCCCGCAGGTGAGTATAGAAGCGCAGCAGCCGTGCTACGAAAAGAACGGCGCTGCTGTACAGGGATTACCTTTATGGATATGGAACTGAAATGAAAAAAAGCACCGTTGCAGTGATGATGATGGCGACTCTGTCAGGCGGAGCCTGTGCAGATGCAGGTCGATTTTCACCGAATTTTTCTCCGGAAAGCTTTACTGTGTCGACGTCAGCCGGGATGCTGAGTGGCAAATCTCATGAGATGGTTTACGACACCGAAACAGGCCGCAAAGTCAGTCAGCTGGACTGGAAAATAAAGAATGTTGCTATTCTCAAAGGCGAGTTATCCTGGGATGCATACTCATTTCTGACGCTGAATGCGCGAGGCTGGACTTCACTGGCTTCTGGTTCGGGTCACATGGATGACTATGACTGGCTCGATGACAACCAGTCTGACTGGACGGACCATTCATCCCATCCCCGCACAGATGTTAATTACGCCAATGAATACGATCTCAATGTAAAAGGCTGGGCATTACAGGGCGATAACTATAAAGCCGGACTGACAGCTGGTTATCAGGAAACCCGTTTAAGCTGGACAGCTTTTGGCGGTTCATATAATTACGATAACGGCGCTTCTACGGGTGATTTCCCAAGAGGCGAGCGCGGTATTGGCTATAGCCAGCGTTTTTCCATGCCGTATATTGGTCTTGCGGGCCAGTATCGTATAAACGACTTTGAATTTAACGCCTTATTTAAATTCAGTGACTGGGTGCGGGCACACGATAATGACGAGCATTACATGCGCGATCTTACCTTCCGTGAGAAAGCGACTAATTCGCGGTACTACGGAACATCAGTAGACGCTGGCTATTATGTAACGCCAAATGCCAAAGTATTTGCCGAATTCACTTACAGCAAATATGAAGAAGGCAAAGGCAGCACTCAGATTATTGACAGAGTCTCCGGTGAATCAGCATCCATTGGTGGAGATGCGGCTGGTATATCGAATAAAAACTATACCATTACAGCCGGTCTGCAATATCGCTTCTGATTCGATCCTGTACGCCAGATGATTATGTAACGTTAAGCCCCTTTGGGGCTTTTTGATAGTGTTAGCAAAAAAATATCAATGCTACATCTGTATATAAATTCATAATTAAATCAATACTATAAGTTTTTTAAATAATATTCAGCCCGGCAGTTCTGCCTTTTTTAAAAGTAATTACAAATCTTATTAAGCAGATAAATATCGTTAAATGTCATTCCCGTTTGCTGATAGCGTCCAGCATAACGCATCTTAGGAAGAGAAAAAAATGCCGGTCATCCCGAAAGTTATGAAAATTGCTACGTTTTTCACCGTTATTTTCCTCACTGGCTGTTCCACCCTGTTACCCCTTAATTACACAGATTACGAAGGTCAAGATGCAGCGACGGTGGTGGCCATCAATCCAGAGGGATTTGTGGGTACATTTTATCTTTCGGTCTATGAGAAGAAAGGCACCTGTTATGACAGGGTTGATCGCCATCAGTTGGAATCAAATCTTATCCCCTCCGCAGGGCACGTTATGACCGCAAAGGTCAAGCCTGGCAGGCTCATGGCTTTTCAGCAGCTCAACACGATAATGAGCCATTACGACGCACACGGAAAAAAAACGAAATTCCCGGAAAGCTATTTGCTCTCACAATGGGTTCCATTTATTCCACAACCAGGCAAACGCTACTTTCTTGATACTAAATATGGTCCCCGGGAGATTTCGTCGGATTATACCATTACTGTTAATTCAGACCCGGCCAGAATTGCGTCTGATTTCAAAACGCTACCTCAGAATAACTGGGACGCCAGAAATCGTTGTCAGCATCTTATAGGCGGCAGCTAATCATGATTCAACTATCGCTGTAACATCGTCACACTGAAGACATGATATGTAATCGGCCAGTATCGCTGACCAGGGAAGGGTTTGAGCATTTCTGCCACTTTCGCAGAGGATATGGATAGCCTTTAGAAAAGACGGGCGTATGAATCCGCCAGGGACCACATTTCTGACCAGACTCCTCATCTGAAACGTGTCTGATTAAGCACACCTGAACGCGCCAGTTCTTCTGTCAGAGCTGGCGCCATCAGGTGATCAGCCTTTTCATTCCGCCTGCTATCAGCTCTGCCACTGCAACTGGCGGATGATGTCAGGGCTACAATTTGCGGAAAAATTAGTGAGGTGGCTGCATCAATCCTGTAAGCGAGACAGGCTGGAAAACTCCAGAAATATATCTTTTAAATTCAATAATATGAATTCGCTATAATAAACATTATACAGCGATTTGATTTCCTTTTTGCCTCGGAAAACGCTGACTTTTTCCCGACATGCCTGCCAGATTGCTAAAAAGCTGCTAAACCTTAAGACACAGATACGCGCGTAAAGATTAGGGTTATCACGATTTTCCCCGATTTAACTCCCGTCAGAACTAAACCTATAAAAAAACCATCTTTTGGCCCCCAACAATGGGAAGCAGACAATGTCGGAAAAAATATCGCTAACAATGCAGGTTAATGGTCAGTCGCAACAGATGCAGGTCGATTCACGGGTCACATTGCTCGACGCACTGCGTGAGCATCTTAATCTGACCGGCACCAAAAAAGGGTGCGATCAGGGACAGTGCGGTGCCTGCACCGTACTGATTAATGGTCAGCGGGTGCTGAGCTGCCTGACGCTGGCGGCCCAGGCGGATGGTGCTGACGTCACCAGCATTGAAGGGCTGGCCTCCACTGACGGTGACCTGCATCCGGTGCAGCGCTGCTTTATGGAGAATGATGCCTTCCAGTGTGGCTACTGCACGCCGGGTCAGATCATGTCCGCCGTCGCCTGCATCAAAGAGGGCCATGCCGGTTCGGACGATGAGATCCGTGAATATATGAGCGGCAACCTCTGCCGTTGCGGTGCTTATCCACACATTGTCGATGCGATTAAACAGGCCGCTGCTGAGATGGCGAAGGAGTCCGCATGAATGAATTCAGCTGGAAAGTTGCGCAGTCTCCCCAGGAAGCCGCAGCCCTGAAACAGCAATCCGGTAGCCAGTTGCTGGCGGGCGGCACCACACAGCTCGATCTGATGAAGTGTGGGGTCTTCACGCCACCGCAGTTAATCGGCATCAGCGGGATAACGGCGCTGAAAAACCTGCAATTTGACGACGAAAAAATCACTGCCGGTGCACTGGTGACCATGAGCCAATTGGCCGACCATCCCGCCTGCCAGCAGAATGCGCCTGCCATCTATGGCAGCCTGTGGCAGGCTGCATCCCCGCAGATTCGTAATATGGCGTCGCTGGGTGGAAATTTACGTCAGCGCACCCGATGTAACTACTACCGTGACCCGGCAACGTTCCCGGCCTGCAACAAACGCAATCCCGGTTCCGGCTGCGCCGCACGGGATGGCGTTAACAGCAATCATGCGATTCTGGGTGCCAGCGACAGCTGCATTGCGGTCTATCCCGGCGATCTGGCGGTTGCGCTGGTGGCGTTTGACGCCATCGTCGTTCTGCAGAATCAGCGGGGGGACATCCGTCGCATCCCAATTGATGACTTTTTCCTGCTGCCGGGTGATACGCCTGACCGTGAGCACGATCTGCGCGATGACGAGATCATTGTGGCCATTGACGTGCCGCAAACCGAGTCACTCCGCCACTCACACTACCTCAAAGTGCGTGACCGCAGCTCCTATGAGTTTGCAGCAGCCAGCGCGGCCGCAGGCTTTACCCTGGAAAACGGCGTGATGCGTGACGTGCATATCGCGCTCGGCGGCGTTGCGACCAAACCCTGGCGCGTCCGATCGGTAGAGCAGGCGCTGGAAGGCCAGCCGTTTAATGAAGAGACGGTGTTTCAGGCAGCAGAGCAGATTACTCAGGAGACGCAGGCGCTGACCCACAACGCCTATAAAGTAAAACTGGCGCCACGAGTGATTGCACGCGCGCTGATGGCAGCAGGAGAAACCTCATGAGTGAAGTAAACGACAAAGCGCGTCCGGATGTGATCAACGCCAGCTCAGCGACAGACACCCAGATTGAAGGCTTGGGCGCTCCCCGCGCGCGTGGCGATGGCAAAGTAAAAGTCACCGGTGAGGCGCGTTATGCGGTTGAATATCAGCCGGAAAATCCACTTTACGGCGTGGTAATCCAGTCTACCGTCGCCAGCGGTCGCATCAGCCGTATGGCGACGGAAAAGGCGCAGCAGGCCGCAGGTGTGCTGGCGGTCTATACCCATCTGAACACGCTGAAAATCAACAAGCCCACGGCGATTGCCGATGGCGGCGCGGCGCAGTCAACCTACACCCCGATTCAGGACGATGTGATTATTCACAACGGTCAGAACATTGGTCTGGTTGTCGCCGAAACGTTTGAACAGGCGACCTATGCCGCCTCGCTGGTGGAGATTGAGTATGAAACGTCTGATGCACTGATTTTTGCCACCGATGAGGGCGTTGAACCTAAACCGCTCCCGAAGCAGGATATCGATATGGGCGATGCTCAGGCGGCGATGCAGCAGGCCGAGGTGCGTCTGAGCCAGCGTTACACCACCCCGCGTGAATACAACATGCCAATGGAGCCGCACGCCTGTGTGGCGGAGTGGCAGGATGGGCGCATTACCGTCTGGGAGCCGAGCCAGTGGGTCGCCGGCGCGCAGGTGGAGATTGCCGAGTGGATGGGCATTGAGGTGGAAAACGTGCGGATCATCTCACCGTATGTCGGTGGGGGATTTGGCTCTAAGCCGGTGCCTTACACCCACGTTGCACTGGCGACAGTCGCCTCGCGGGCACTGAAGCGCCCAGTCAAAGTGTCACTGACCCGTCCGCAGACTTTCACCGGTCTTGGCGGGCGTCCGGCGACCTCGCAGCAGCTGGAACTGGGCGCATCGCGCGACGGCAAAATCCAGGCGATTATCCAGCGCAGCTTCAGTGAAACGTCACTCATCGACGTTTTTGCCGAGAACTGCAGCAAAGTTACCGCCCGCATGTATGCGGTAGGCAATGTCTCCGCCCGGCATCAGGTCAGGCCAATCAATACCGTAACGCCAGGCTGGATGCGCGCGCCTGGTGAAAACCCAAGCGCCTTTGGACTGGAAGTGGCGATGGATGAGATGGCCTATGCCCTGAACATCGATCCGCTGGAACTGCGTCTGCGTAACTGGGCAGATAAAGATTATCAGCTCGATCTGCCGTGGAGCTCGCGCCGTCTGAAAGAAGCCTATCAGAAAGGCGCTGAAGCTTTTGGCTGGGACAAGCGCATCATGGCGCCGCGTTCAATGCGTGAAGGGCGTGAACTGATTGGCTGGGGCATGGCCTCCGGCACCTATCCGGTCAACAAACTGCCCGCCGAGGCGAAAATCATCCTGACGCCGCAGGGAACATTTGTGGTGCAGTGCGGCGGCGCAGATATCGGCACCGGAACCTATACCATCCTGGCGCAGACCGCTGCCGATATTCTGGGTGTCGCCTCCACCACCATAGAAGTGCAGCTGGGTGACACCGAGCTGCCGCGCGCAGGTGTAGCGGGCGGATCGCAGCTGGCAGGTAACGTAACCGCCGCGGTGGACGACACCGCTAAACGGATGCGCGACCAGCTGCTGAAGCTGGCCAGCGAACTACCACAGTCGCCATTAAAAGGCACACCTGCGTCTCAGCTCACGCTGAAAGGCGATGGGGTGCAGCACATGCAGCGCAGCGACCGGGTCGTGTCATACGCGGAACTGGCCAGCCTGGCACCGGCGGAGAGTCTGGCGGTGAAAGGCGGCACGTTCCCGGATGATATGTCAGAAAGTGAGCGCGACAAGATGGTGCGTAATCTTAATGACGGCACCCGTCCTGAAAAATTCTCTGCTCACAGCTGGAGTGCGCAATTTGTTGAGGTCCGGGTCGATGAGGATTTCGGTACCATCCGGGTTAAACGGATGGTGGCAGCGCTCGACAGCGGTCGTCTCTATAACCCGAAACTGGCGCGTAGCCAGTGGATTGGCGGCATGATCATGGGTGTGGGTCAGGCGCTAATGGAGGAGGGCATCATCGACCCGCGTAACGGTCGGGTAATCAACAATAACCTCGCAGACTACTTAGTGCCGGTTAATGGCGACATCCCGAGCATTACCACCATCAACGTCGGCGAACCCGACTTTGAGGCGACCACGATGGGCGGTAAACCGGTGGGTGAACTGGGTATCGTCGGCGTTGCGGCAGCGATCAGTAATGCGGTATTCCATGCCACCGGCAAGCGCGTACGCGACCTGCCGATAACGCTCGACAAGCTTATCTGAACCGGTTCCTGACCTGCTGCCAGCAGGTCAGACTCAGGTCATGCGGGCGCGGGCTAAAGCCTGCGCCCGTTTTTCACGTATAGCGGAGAACGAGAGTGAAGATAGCGCTGATTGTACTGGCCGCCGGGCTGAGTCAACGTTTTCGTCAGCAGGGGGGCGAGCATAAGCTGCTGGCTGACCTTGAAGGCAAACCGGTGCTGCAGCGCACGCTGGATCAGGCCGCTGCCAGCGGGCTTGACCTGTTCGTGGTGACCCGTCCCGACGCCCTGGCAATCCAGGCAATCTGTACGCGGGCGACTGTCGTGCTGTGCGACAGCGGTGGACTGGGCGAGTCCATCGCGGCGGGCGTTAACGCCAGCCGTGACTACGATGGCTGGCTGATTGCGCTGGGCGATATGCCGTTTGTGACGCCTGAAAGTTACCGTGCCATCAGTGCTGCGCTGGTGGATTCGCCCATCGTCAGGCCAGTCATTGAGGGAAAACCGGGCCATCCGGTGGGTTTTCAGAATCACTTTTATCCTATGCTGAGCACGTTACAGGGCGATGCCGGACCACAGGCGATAGTAAGGTCACAGGCTGTCCGGGTGCCGCTTCACGATCGCGGCTGCCTCTGTGATATCGATTTCCCTGCCGATCTGCAGCTGATGAAGGAATTTTCATGATAACGCTGGATCAACGCGTGATTAATGCGGCACTGAGCAGTTGCCAGGCGGGCCAGCAGGTCTGGCTCTGCACGGTGCTGCGCACCTATGGCTCTTCGCCCCGCGCACCCGGGACACTCATGACGGTTAACGAAACCGGCGCATACTGCGGATCGCTGTCGGGCGGCTGCATCGAAGAGGACTTTCTAGCACAGCTGGCGGCAGGGGCGTATCGCGCCAGCAGTCAGCGGGTACGCTATGGCGAGGGCGGGATGCGTCCTGACGTCAGCCTGCCGTGCGGCGGCAGTCTGGAAATCGTCATAGAATTTCTGCCGCCTGATGACGCCACGCTGGCGCTGCTGACGGCGATGCAGCGCGCGCTGAGCGGGCAACAGCCGCTGGTAAAACTGATACGCCCGGGCGCGCGTGCGCAGTGGGAGGCGATTGCCGCCGACAGGAGGCTGCCCGCACTGGATGCCAGCGAGCAACAGTTGTTACTGCCGGTGGGCGCGATACCGGAACTCCTGATCGCGGGCTACTCCAGCGTGGCACATGAGTGCATCCGGCTGGGACAGATACTGGGCTTTCACGTGCGGGTCTGTGAGCACCGACCGGAAATGCGGACGGAGCTGGAAAGTCACTTCAGCGACGCGGATAACGTGACGCTGGTATCACAGCATCCGGCGCGCTGGCTGGAACTGAACGGGGCGCACGCCGCGGTAGCCATTGTGGCACTGACCCACGATCCCCGCATTGATGATCTGACGATGATGGAGGCGATTGCCACACCCGCGTTCTATATCGGCATCATGGGTTCGGCGAAAAACAGCGAGAAACGACGGGCGCGACTGCAACAGATCGCCGGAATGGATCGGGCCGAACTGGACCGCATCCATGCGCCCATCGGCCTGCCCATCGGCAGCAAGACTCCGGCAGAGATTGCGCTGTCGGTCATGGCCGATATCGTCCGGGTGAAGAATAGCGCGCAGTCAGCCGTCTGATCCCGGCGTCTTCTCGGGCGCCAGCCGATAAAGATAGCTGCCTGAAAAGGGTATCGGCAGGAAATCACGGAACAGCTGCTGTAACGTCTGTTCAGGATCGACGTCGCGGAACAGTTGCGGGTAGAGCGTGGCAGCAAAGAATTCGGTCGCTACGACGTGCCACGGGCTGAGATAAAAATTGTGCCAGATGGCTCCGGCATGACCGTCGCGCAGCGCGGTGAGCTGCTTCAGCGCATTCTGCTGACTGGTCAGTGCGAGCAGGCTTTGCCGGGTCTGCGCTGTTGTGACGGCGGGGCCGAGTTTTAAGGCTCCCGCTTCATCGGCGCTGCCGGTGCCGGTGGCAAAATAGTAATCCGGCTGTGCCGCAATCACACTCTCCTCACTCAGCCGTCCGAATACGCCTTTGATCTGCTGGCTGGCGATGTTATTGCCACCAGCAAATGTCAGTAGCTCACCCAGATTGCCATTCACCGAGGTGACGCAGCACTCGCTGCGTCGTCCAAGATGTAACTGCAACAGCACGGACGGTTTCGGACCGTGATAATCCGCCAGCCGACTCGAAATGCGCTGCATGTGGCTGCGGTAGAAGTGATTAAACTGAGCCGCGCGCTGTGGCTGATTGAGCACCTCACCCAGCAAAGTGATGCTGCGCTCAGTGTTTTTCAGCAGATTAACCCGCAGATCGATTTTCACCACCGGAATATGCGCCGCAGCGAGCATCTTCTCCAGCACGGCAACGTTTTCACTGTCGCGCGCCAGCTGCGGCAGGATCACCACATCCGGCTTAAGTGCGATCACCTGTTCGGGATTCATATCGTTAACGCCATCCAGCCCCACGACCGGAATCGTCTCCATCTGCGGGAACTGGCGCGCAAAAACCTGCCAGGTCTGAGGATCGTACTTTTTCAGATCCTGCGGCCAGCCAGCAATATGCTGCAGCGGATTACCGGGCATCAGAAGTGCGACGCTGTAGAGCATCCGGCTTTCACCCAGCATAATGCGCTGCGGATGGTCGGGAATCGTGACCTGGCGACCGGTGATGTCGGTCAGCGTGCGGGAATGAGCACACGCGCTGACCAGCATCACAGTGATCGTCAGCAGCACTGAGCGTAGCGAGTTAAAATTCCACACGGGCCTGTACCATCAGATTACGGGTTTCGCCTTCACGGACGCGCAGATTGCCGCCGCTTGAACTGTAGTAGTGCTGATTAAACAGATTATTGATATTCAGACGCAGCTGGGTTTTTTCACCAAACAGCCGGTTGTTCCACGCCACGAAGCTGTCTGCCACTACATAGTCGGGCAGGGTGAAACTGTTATCGGGATCGCCCGTACGGCTGCCGACATAGCGCGCACCGCCGCCGAGCCGGAACGTGCCGGGCAGGCCACTGACCTGCAGCTCATGACTCAGGTAAAGCGCACCGGCATGACGCGGCGCATTCTGCAGCCGATTGCCATTGTTATCCGGATTCACCCGATCGCTGACGATCTCTGCCTGATCATAGCTGTAGTTCGCACTCAAATCCCAGCCGGGTGCAATTTCGCCATTCAGCTCAAACTCAGCGCCGGTCGATCGGGCTTTATCAATGGCCCGCGTGCTGCCATTAATATTCAGCGACATCGCTTTTTCATCAATCCGGTAGAGCGCCACTGTTGCCAGCAGTTTTGGCGATAGCTGCCATTTGCTGCCGACTTCCCAGCTGGTGCCCTGTTCCGGCTTGCCGACATTGCCATCATCATCCACGTCGGTTGACGGCGTGAACGACTTGCTGACGCTGGTGTAGAAAGAGAGGTCAGGCGTGAGTTTGTAGATCACCCCGGCCTGCGGCAGAAACTTATTGCCCTCATCGTTCAGGATTTCTGACTGGGGATTAACGCCGCGGGAGGCGCGCTGTTCATAATGCTGATAACGGCCGCCCAGCACCACAATCCAGTCCTGTGTGAGTGAAATAGTGTCTTTGGCGTAGAGCGATCGGCTATGAATACGGTTCAGGTTATTGGCTGCTGCGCTATTTTCGGTGCTGGTGTCCGTGACCGGTGACAGGATGTCATAGTCGGGATTGAAGTAGTTGAACTGGCGGTTAACCTTGCCCTGATACTGATGGGCGCGATAAGTCTGATTCATCTCATAGTCGGTGCCTGCCACCAGCGCGTGCTGCATGCCCAGAATCTCCGGATTGCCCAGCAGATCCCAGCTCACATATTTGGTTTTGTGGTTAAACCCATGGTTGGCATCGGCACGACGTGTTACTACGCCAGTGCTGGCATTGACCGCCGTTACGCGCACCTCATCGTTGTCATAACGCCGCTGATTCCAGCCCAGGGTGAGCCGGGTGCGCCACTCATCATTAAACTGCCAGTCATAGTGGGCATTCAGGGTTTTGTTGTGACCCCAGGCGTGATTAGCTTTGTCATCCAGACGATCTTTGTAAGCAATATCGATCGGCTTGCCGTCGATAAAGGCCGTGCCGCGGTCGTAGGGAATGTCATAACGGTAGTCGGCATAGCTGATCAGAAAGCTGGCCTGCTCGCCAAACCATTGCAGAGAGGGTGCCAGCAGCGTGTGTTCTTCGCTGCCAAAGTTGCGCCAGTAATCCTGATTCTGCTTTTCGGCGATCAGCCGGAAGGCAAAGCCATTGCCCAGCGGGCCGGTGACATCCAGCGTGCCTGCACCGCCGCCTTCACTGGCGTTGCGTCCGCTAACGCTGGAGTGCCAGCTGTATTGCGGCTTTTTGCTGACCACATTGATAATGCCACCCGGATTCTGAATGCCGTAGAGCAGCGAAGAGGAGCCTTTCAGCACCTCAACTCGTTCGGTTGTGGCATCAAAATTGAGTCCCTGACTGCTGCGAATGCCATCCCGGTAGACCGACCCATCGGCATTACTGCCAAAACCGCGTCGAACGAAGCCATCTTCGGTGCCAGCCAGTGTGTTAGCTTCTGAAACGCCGCTGACAAAGCGCATCGCATCCGCCAGTGAGCTTGCCTGGTAATCGTCCAGTTGCTGCTGCGTGACCACGCTGACCGACTGCACCTCATCAAGCCGCGCGGTTGGCATTTTACTGGCGACGCTGCTCTCGCTGGCGCTGTAATTTCCCTCTGAGTCAGCATCGGCGGTCACGGTCATATCCGGTGCTGTGTTGGCTGCTGCGCTGACCTGTGGCAGCATCATGCTGCCGCAAATTGCCACGGCCAGAGCGGGGTGTCGGGCCGGATATCGTGAGTCTTTGTTTTTCATTTTTCTTTTCGTATCTGTTACTGGCAGTTTCTGAAGCAAATTCGCTCTGATGACTGGCTGTCATACAGGGCTTCCCTGGAGGTGGTCTGCAATATGCAGCGCTTTAAGCAGAAGAGAACGGCATTCGGGTTCAGACATCATTGCGCTGACCGGACGACAATGCTTCTCATCTGTAATTGAGAATCATTCAAACATCCAGCAAGGTAGTAGTAAACATAATTTGAACAGAATTTACTACATTTCTGCTGTATCGATTTTACTGACTGACAGTCCAGGTGATGAGTTTATTTCGTTGAAAATAATGATTATTATTTCATGGCGAGATGACAGGATACGCTTAAATCCCTATCATTTGCAGGTCAAATTCAGAATTGAATTACGCTTTCACTACAATTTCTGACCGTGGAATATTCTCCATTAACCAGATCGGTAATCAGCCTTTCGGACCTTAAACACCAGCAGCAGGAACAGCATGAAACAGAACCGGCCAGTTAAAAACAGAGTGGATGTGGTGGCAGAGCGTCTGCGCGCCCGCGAAAAGCAGCTTTCTCCTCGTCTGCTGGCTGTGGCACGTTATATCGATCAACAGCGCGAAACGGTGCTCGAAAGTACTGCGATGGAGATCGCCGTCGCGAATCACACGTCTGATGCCACCGTGATCCGCGCCATTCAGGCGCTCGGATTCAGCGGACTGCGCGATCTCAAACAGACGCTCAGAGCCTGGTTTGGTCCCTCGCTGACCTCGGAAGATAAGATGTTCACTACTGTCAGTGAGGTGACCAGTGACGTAAACAGCGCCATCGACTTTGTACTGGCGGGCCACCGGCACGCCTGTGAGGTGCTGTCGCAGCCGCAGAACCGGGTGGCGGTGGCAGACGCCGTGGCGCTGCTGAGTGAAGCGCGGGAAGTGGCTATTTTTGGCATTAACGCCTCAGGGATTCTGGCGGACTACAGCGTGCGGCTGCTGAACCGTATCGGTCTGCCCGCCTTTTCGCTTAATCGCGCCGGCATTGCGCTGGCAGAGCAGATGCTGGCGCTGCAGCGTGGCGACGTGCTGATAATGATGGCGCAGCAATCGGCGCACCGGGAAGGGACCACCGTGGTGCGCGAAGCGAAACGGCTGAATATCCCGATTATCCTGCTGACCAACGCCACCGACTCTTTTTTTGCGCGTGAGGCGGATGTGGTGATCAACGTGCCTCGCGGTGGTGAGAAGGGGCGCATTCCGCTGCACGGCACCATAATGGTCTGTCTGGAGATGCTAATCCTGTCAGTTGCTTCGACGCTGCCGCAGCGCACCGTTAAAACCATGAAACGGCTACAGGATCTCTATCGCGGGCTGAAACCCGCCAGCAAAAAGTAATCTGCAGGATTAAGCCGTGACCGGAATTTTCCGGTAAAAACGGGCTCACCTTTAAGTCAAATTTTCCCGCTTTGCGAGCGCGATCGCGTCTTTTCATCAGCCCGTTTATCAGGGCGACTACGCTTACAGCGTGCTGCGCCTCCGGGTGCGGCTTTTACTCTTTCTCACTTTACTTTTTTTGTGCGGAGCTGCTGATGAAACCCCTTCACGCGCAATACCTTTTCTGTTGTGCCACCCTGAGCCTCCTGTCGCCGCTGCCTGCGATGGCATGGAGTGACCTTACCGTATTTGGTGACAGCCTGAGTGATGGCGGCAACGTAGGACGCTTTACTTATGATGGTGCGACCCATCCGCTCTATGACGAGATCGTAGCGCAGTCGCTGGGTGACACTCTGCGCCCCTCATCCCAGGACGGAAGCAACTATGCCGAAGGTGGCGCCGTTGCGGTACCGGCGATAAATCCCATGTTTAATACGCAGGATCAGCTGGATAATTACCTTGCGACGCGCGACGGACGAGCCGATTCTGACGGACTCTATATTCACTGGATTGGCGGCAATGACTTAGCGGCGGCAGCCCTTGCGCCGCTCGCTGCACAGCAGATCGTGGATAACAGTGCCAGTGCCGCGGCCTCACAGGTCAGTCGTTTGCTGGATGCCGGGGCCGGCACGGTCATCGTTCCGACGGTGCCAAACGTCGGAGCGACGCCCGCGCTGCTTCAGGCGATTCTGCAGGTGCTGGGGCCGGCCGCCCAGCCTGCCACGGCGGCGCTGTTTCAGTCGCTGAGTACCACCGCCACGCCTGACCGCGCCGCCAGAGAGCAGGCAATTGAAACCGCGCTTAACGAAGCAGCTGGTCAGGTCACTTCTATTCCGCTGATCCGCGATGCGCTTGCACAACAGCTGTTTGCCGCCTGGCAGTTGCTGAGTCAGGAGGCGGCAGCCCTCACCGACCGTTACAACCAGGCTGAAGAGCAGGGGCTGGTGGCGGCACGCGGCAATATCGCGCGGGTGGATATCAATGGCCTGTTTAATGAGGTGATCGATAACCCGCGCCTGTATGGACTCAGCAACACGGCCGGCATGGCCTGTCCGCCCGGCGTCTCATCAATGGACTGCACCGCCTCAACGCCAGGATTTTCACAATCGCAACAGTATCTGTTTGCCGACCGGTTGCATCCCAGCCCGGCAGTGCATGCGCTGATCGCCGATTATATTGAGTCGGTGCTGAGTGCGCCGCTGCAGGTGGCCGCGCTGAGTCAGGCACCATCGATGCTGGTGGGGGATGCGCAGAATACGCTGGATGGACATCTGCAACAGCAGCGTCAGCAGCCCGCCAGCGCCGGAGAGTTTACGGTTTTCGGTGGCTATGCCGGACAGCAGCGAGATTTCCGCAGCGGCAGCCTGCTGGACGGTGATGCAACAAGCGCTACCGGCACCGTAGGAGTGGGCTATCAGCTGTCCGATAGCTGGCAGGCCGGTGCGATGCTCTCCACTACCTCGCAACGACAGGATCCCTCGCAGCGCTTTGATTATCGTTTACGCGGCAATCTGGTGGCGCTGTGGAGCCAATTAAATTATCTGGATCGGGGATGGATTAATGCAGATGCCCATTATGCCGATCTGAACTTTGATGATATTGAGCGTAAGGTCAGGCTGGGACCGGCGACCCGTACGGAGAAGGGCAGCAGCGACGGCAAAGTGCTGGGGATGCGGGTGCAGACCGGCTGGGACTTACCGCTGGGCCGCTATGTCTCCACCGGCCCGATGGCCAGCTATGCGCTCGACTACACCCAGATTGATGGCTACAGAGAAGAAGGGAACAGCAGCACCTCGATGCGCTTTGGCGACCAGACACTGCATTCTCAAATCGGGTCAGTTGGCTGGCGTATCGACAGTAAAGATTTAGTGATTAATCCCTGGGCGCAGGTCAGTTACAACCATCAGTTCGGCGACAGCGACTCTGCTGTTACCGCCGGACTGAAATCGACCCGCACTGCCTTTACCCGCAGCAGTGGCTCACGGGATGATAACTGGATCAATATGGCTCTGGGCGCAAGCGTGCCCATTGGCACATCGGTGAACGCATTTGCTGGCGTTTCATCGGTGACAGGTAACAGCGACTATCACCAGGTGACATGGAACGTCGGACTTAACGCCCGTTTTTAAATGATAAGCTGTATCAAAAGGCCGTGCAGAGATCGTCTGCCGCTGTCTGAAATGGTGCGGCAGACGATGTTGCGCGTTATTCATTACGCCGCGGCGAAGGAGCGTTAAACTCGCCCTGGCGTGTGGTTTTCACGCTTCGATCAGTGCCGCCTGCGCCTCCAGCTCTCGAACGCGCGGTATTACTTCGCGACCAAAGAACTCCACCTCTTCGTGAAAGTGCAGAAACGCCAGCAGCAGCAGATCGACACCGGCCTGCTTAAGTTCGATAATCCGTTCAGCAATCTGCTGGGGGGTGCCAATCAGATTGGTTTTGAAGCCGTCGTTGTACTGCACCAGATCCTCAAACGACGATTTCGCCCAGTTTCCCTCTCCTTCAGGTGAGGCACTGCCTGCATTTTTGACCTCATGCTGGAAGCCTTTCACCGCATCCGGGTTGGCTTTGCTGATGATCTCCTGAAGCACCGCCTGCGCCTGCTGTTCACTTTCACGCGCAATCACAAATCCATTCAGTCCGACTCTGACCTGATGTTGATTGCGTGCTGCTTTTTCACGGATATCCGCGATCTGCAGACGGACACCGTCCGGCGTATTCCCATTAGTAAAATACCAGTCTGACACCCGGGAAGCCATGTCACGCGCCGCACGTGAGCTGCCACCCTGGAAAATTTCCGGTAACGGAGACAATGGCTTAGGTTTCATGGCGTAATCGCGAAAGCGATAAAAATCACCTGCAAAGGTAAAGTTCTCTTCGCGCCAGATGCCTTGCAGGCAGCGAATAAACTCTTCGGAACGCAGATAGCGCTCTTCGTGATCGAGCCAGGGTTCACCAATCGCTTTGAATTCGCCCCGGAACCAGCCGCTGACAATGTTAACGGCGATACGTGGCCCATAGAGATGGCTGATGGTGGCGATCTGCTTTGCGGCTAATACCGGATTCCACGGGCCAGGCAGCAGCGCGGCGATCACTTTTAACTTCGAGGTGTGACTGAGCAGATCCTGCGAGAAGGTGACGGATTCATGCTGATTGTCTGCGCCATACCCGGCAGTAAACCGGATCTGCGTCAGCGCATAATCAAAACCCGCCTGTTCGGCGATCTGCGCCAGTTTACGGTTGTAGGCAGCATCCCAGCGGGTTCGCTGTTCTATCTGACTGATCACCAGTCCGCCCGAGACATTCGGCACCCAGTAGGCGAACTGTAAAGGTTGATTCAGTGACATGGTTTTCTCCTGGCATATAGCTGGATTAATGGAATAGTTAATTTTTCCAAACTTTAAGATATAAAAGAAAAGGCCAAGCACTAACCGTGCCATAAAATAAGCTACTGTTTTTATGGAAGTAAACGGATTAAGGCGAGCTGGGCGTGTTGCAAATGCGGCACGGTTGAAACAACCGGGTTGCTAATGCAGCAGCAATGCCTGGACAAATCGGTGAACGGTGAATGACTGCCATCACGCTATTGACATCAACAGTGCCAGAATGTCAGTTACCGGGAACGGGCTGTGATAACGTAGCGAAGCGCGACGCGATGAGAACCGGAGGGGATCATGATAGTCAGACAGGCATCGCCTGAAGAGGCGTATCGTTTATGGAATATCCGAAATCAGGCACTCCGTCATGGCTGCCAGCATGCTTATCCACCCGACGTGCTCGCCGCCTGGACGCCGGACCGCATGCCCGCCAGCTTTCCTGCGATGATCCGCGCCAATCCCTTCTTCGTGATTGATGGCCCGGACGGCGTGCCGGTTGCTACCGGATCGCTGGACCTTGCCGCCGCCAGCGTGGAAGCCATTTTTACCCTGCCCGCATTTACCGGACAGGGAATGGCTGGGCTGATCATCGACACCATCAAAGCGGAGGCGCTGCAGCGTGGCTACCACCGGTTGACGCTCGCGTCGACGCCGAACGCCGTGGGCTTTTACCAGCAGCATGGCTTCCACCCGCTGGGCGAAAGTTTCTATCCGTCAAAGCTGGCGGGCAGCGATTTGCGCTGTACTGAGATGGCGATTGATCTGTGAATGCCCGCTGCCGTCAGGCTGGCAAAGCTGAGCAAAAGTTTCCGGTGCAAAGACTTCGCAAGCCCCCGCCGGTAAGGTATAGTCCGCGTTTTTTGGAGGAATCATGCTGACTGACTCATCA
>Ga0308162_1000522_pt1 | contig 39425 bp, 46 predicted proteins | sample PhySR2_FD_201370 | JGI IMG/M metagenome (GOLD analysis project Ga0308162, IMG submission 201370) | Phyllosphere microbial communities from UC Gill Tract Community Farm, Albany, California, United States - DLSLS.R2 | ecosystem: Host-associated > Plants > Phyllosphere > Unclassified | place: USA... | reverse complement strand
TTCATGACGAATATCTTATGAGACGAGACTCGGAAAACGACTCATAACAAAGCCATGATGATAAATAATTGCTTATCGCTTCGACATCATCGATCGTCGTCTAAAGGCAGCGTCCGCTTTTCGCTCAAAGCAGACCTTCACTTTCCCTGTACTTCGAAAATGGCCCTTTTAATCCTGATCTCCGCTTGCCAGTTAAGAGGGTATCTTATCGTTAACCTGAGAAATGCCGCCGGTCGGGGCGGCATCGGGTGAAAATATCAGGGCCGGTAATCTTCCCACCTGCAGTCGCTGCGGTCACAGATGACGGGCGCATCCGGCGAACCGCTCACCTGCCACTCATCGGGGAACCGCAGTCCGGCCAGCGTCTCTGCCTCACTTTCCTGAAGCAGAACGATGCTTTTGAGCCAGATGCTGCCTGTCTCTTCCTGATAACTGACCAGCCAGATATTCATTCTGTCTCCCTCCGGGCCTTCACGCTTTCTGCACAGTCGCGCATAAATCCCCAGCTGAGGCTGATATCAGCATCCAGCGTCCTGTCCGCCAGTTCGATCGCTGCAGTCACTTCATGTGGTGAGAGTTCTGAGTCAATGTCCTCAAAGTCGTCCGCCATCCAGATGTGAGCCACACACGGCGTATCCGGGGCAAATCCCGACAGGCTGGCCATCAGGCCCGCAAGGGTAAGTTCTCTTTTCATCATCCTGTCCGGCGGGGCTTACCCCGCCGCCTCCTCTCAGCCGCCAAAGTGTCCGATGTTGTTTACTATCCAGTCCGGTCCGGTCACGCACGCAATGCCGTCCTCGTCCTCTTCGCCCCACTCCAGCGCACTGCAGAGGCTGTCGGTCAGTTCGCCGTCGCTGTAAAGGTCGAACCCGCAGAAGCTGCAGCCGCTTTCCGCGTACCAGTGCTCAGCAGTCACACTAAAACGCCTGCTCAGGGCTTCAAATACCCGACCATGCGGCGGTGACCAGGGGGTATCAAAGTCCACCTCCAGAAAGTCCGGCCCGCAATCACCTACCTCCAGTGCATAACCCACCGGCCACTTCACGCCGTACTGCGCGATATAAAACTCATAGCCGCCCGGCACGCCGTCCAGCAAGCCACCGTTGAAACCGTTGATTTCCACATCGAGGCGGGTGGGCAGCAGCAGGCGCATGTCAAATTCAGCGACAGCATCGATGTCACCGGTACGTTGCCAGAACCCGCTCACGCAGCCTCCGCTTACACCTGACCAGTCAAAATGCTTTCGCTTCCACAGGCTATTCATCACCGCCTGTGCCTCATCATCCAGCGCATCCCACGTGCGGCTGCGCAGTCCGGTAGCCAGCCACAGGTCATGCAGCCGGTCACAGGTTTCGTCCGTGAGTTCTGCGCCGTCACGCAGCTGCACGAGCCACTCCGTAAAAGCGCGGTTTTCCGGCGTATCTTCACCCTGCCCCGCCGCCGTCAGCGCCGGATAAGGCACATACGTTTCGTTCGTCACCGGACGCAGCAGTCCGGCGCAGCCCGCCAGAAAAAGCTGAATACCCTCTGCTTCCGCCCGCGCATACAGCGGCCGCACCCCGCCCGTCATCAGCGCCCGCACCTGACTCACGCTCTCCGCCCGGCCGGTCACACGCAGCCTGTTTGCACACCAGTTCGGCATGATTCTCTCCTCAGTCAATGGTTGCACGGCCTCACCTGCGCCGTGCCGCCACAGCAGCCGGGCGTAAAGCAGAGCAGGCACGGGCGGACGCGCAAGCCGCACGCGCCGCCGGAGCGGACTGAATGTCCCGCGCACGGCGGGGAACGGGTGAGCAGGACGAGCGCCAGCGTCCCTTGCCGGCGAAGCGGCCCGGCTAACGTGAAGGCACGGTGCAGGCCCTGAAAGAGAAAGAGAGTGTCTGAGGGAGGGGATTTCCGGCGTCAGGCAACGCCGGCGCGCCGGTTAAAAGCGGAGCGCAGCGACGGCATTTGTGAAAATGACGCGGTTCAGCAGCAGGAACGGGGAACGGAACAGGCGGAAGGAATGGGAAAGGCCGGCCCTGTCACACGTATGTCACAGGCACATGATGAACTGCCGGCTCTGCTGAAGATGGTATTCGTAAGATGAATCACGCCCACTGCATTTGCCCGTCCGGTTTATCCCGGGCGGGCTTTTTTTTGTTCGCCACGGCCGCTCAGCCGCGGCTGCAGTTCAGTGCGGCACCGGACCAGCCGTTATCAGACAAGACAGCAGGTCAGATTCAGAGCGCGTCCACAGGGCCTGCCGGTTAAGCCAGAATCCGGGCGAATGAGACACCCTGCCCAGCTGGTCCGCCAGTGCCGGGGTCACCGGCAGCTGCCCGGCCAGAAAGGCCCGGGCGGCATCACGGTCCATCCCGCTGCGCCTGCACAGCTGTTTCATGGAGATGTGGTGCTCTGCCATAAGGTACGCCAGAAAGCGGGCAGGAGAAGTGAGATCATCCATAAGTTACCTCTCAGGATAAAGTGTCAGAAAACAGCTGAATGCAGCATAAATCGGCCCGGCCCGGGCGAACACGATGAAACAGCAAAAAAAACGTGCCTTTACACGTGAGCCCGCCACGCTCGCCGCAGTCACGGCTGAGGCGTACCGCAGCAGCGCGAGGAACGAACAGCCGTGGCGAGGAAGCGTCATTTCACCGTCGCCGGCTGAGACTGCTTACGCTCCGTTCCCGAAAAAGACAGGGGGATCAGTGGATCCGGAAGCCTATCTGCATGCTTTCCGTGCCAGGTGCTACTCAGAGCGCAGCTGAAAGCAGACGCTTATAAATACTTTCCACTATTTATCAGAGGCATAATTCTGCTTTCTCTCATCACCGCTTTGCTTTTTCTTGCCAGATAAATTCCGCCCAATAATACTGTATATAAAACCAGTTAATTAAAGAGGAGGAATTTATGCACGACTTACATACCGCACCTGTCCCGTCACCGGCGTTTTCTTCAGGGAGCGTTCAGTGAAACCCGCCGCGTACGGCTCAGGCCTGATGCTGCTCTGGCCCCCGGTTTTCACCCCGCGGGTACGCGTGCCCCTTTACGCCGATCCCTGTGCAGCAGGCTTTCCCTCACCCGCCGCAGACTATGTTGAAAGTGAACTTGACCTCAACGAGCTCTGCATCCGCCGGCGCGCCTCCACGTTTTTTGTGCGCGCCAGCGGCAACAGCATGCAGGAACTGGGACTGTGTGATGGCGACGTCATGGTGGTCGATCGTGCAGAAGAAGCCTCTCACGGGGACATCGTCATCGCCGAGGTGAACGGCGAATTTACCGTCAAGCGGCTGCAGCTGCATCCCCGTCTGGCTCTCCTGCCGATGAATCCGGCCTACTCCGTCATTTATCCGGATGAACTGCAGCTGCTGGGCGTCGTCACCTGGTTCTTCAGCAGTACAAAAGCGCGCAGGAGGTAGCTATGGCACTGCCTATGTTCGGACTGGCGGACGTAAACTCGTTCTATGCAAGCTGCGAGTCCCTGTTCCGGCCCGACCTGCGCGGTAAACCGGTAGTGGTGCTCAGCAATAATGACGGCTGCGTCATCGCCCGCTCGGCGGGCGCCAAAGCGCTGGGCATCAAAATGGGCGCCCCGTGGTTTCAGATAAAGAATGATAGATATCCTGTTAAGATTCATGTGTTTAGCTCGAATTACGGGCTCTACCACAGTCTCAGCCAGCGGGTGATGACGGCCCTGGAGGAAATCACGCCCCGTGTTGAGCAGTACTCTATTGACGAGATGTTTCTCGATCTGACCGGCATTGACGGGTGTGAGGATTTTGAGCACTTCGGCCGGCGCCTGCGGGCGCACGTGCTGGCCACAACCGGCCTGACCGTCGGCGTTGGTATGGGTCCGACAAAGACGCTGGCGAAGAGTGCCCAGTGGGCCGGCAAGGAGTGGAAGCAGTTCCGGGGGGTGCTGGCTCTGACGCCCGGTAACCCGAAGCGCACGGCCACCCTGCTTCAGAATCAGCCGGTTGAGGAAGTCTGGGGCGTGGGCAGGCGCATCGCAAAAAGACTGAACCTGATGGGTATTGAAAATGCCCTGCAGCTGTCGCGTGCAAACCCCTCGCTCATCCGTAAAAACTTCAGCGTGGTGCTGGAGCGGACCGTGCGTGAGCTCAACGGGGAATCCTGTATTCCGCTTGAGGAGCTCCCCCCGGCGAAACAGCAGATTTGCTGTTCCCGCTCTTTTGGCGAGCGTATCACCTCAAAAGTGGCCATGCAGCAGGCCCTGTGCCAGTACGCGACCCGCACCGCAGAGAAGCTCCGGGGAGAACGGCAGTTCTGCCGGCGCATCAGCGTGTTTATCCGGACGTCGCCGCATGCGGAAAACGAGGTGTTTTACGGCAACAGCGCCGGCGAGAAGCTCAGCCTGCCGACTCAGGACACGCGTGATATCATCGGGGCAGCCATGCGCTCGCTCGACCGCATCTGGCTGGACGGCCGCAGGTACATGAAGGCTGGCGTGATGCTCGATGACTTCACGCCGCATGGCGTCAGTCAGCTGAACCTCTTTGACGATGCGCAGCCGCGGGCCAACAGCGCGCAGCTGATGAAGGTGCTGGACGGCATCAATCAGTCCGGGCTGGGCAGCATGTGGTTTGCCGGTCAGGGCGTGAATACAGAATGGAAAATGAGGCGGGACATGCTCTCACCGGCGTGGACCACGCGCTGGAGTGATATCCCGGTTGCACGCGTGATGTAGCCGGGGCCCGCAGGGCACAGGAAACGTGTTCCGTACCTGATGCCCTGCGCTCTCAGGAAAACGGCTGCCAGAACTCATCCACAATGATCAGGGGTCTGCCCGGACGCTTTCCGCGGAAGTAACGTCCGCGCGGAAGCCTGTCGTTATGTGAAAGCTGATGAAGCCAGTCGTCAAAGGCCGGGCGGCGCCTGCGGACGGGACCTTTAAACATACCGGCAGACTGGGTAAACGTTTTAAGGGTCATCCCCTGACCGCGCATCTGAGTCAGCATTCCCTGAATTTCCATCGACACCTCTGCGTTAAGCATCTATTGATCCCTGCTTTTTTTCTTCCAGCCGCCACTGGCCAGAAAGGCTGCGCGCGAGACGCAGGCTCCCCACAGCAGCTGCATGCCGATTTTGATCAGTTCACTGGCATCATGCAGGAAAAAAAGCGGCACGATAAACAGCGTGCTCAGCAGGAATCCCCATTCAGCAGCGCTTTTCTGATCAGCATTCCTGAGCTTCTTTACGCCCAGGAAACCTGCGATAAAATCACTGACACGCATAATCCGCCCTCAATGAAATCATGATAGAATGATTTCATTATAAAAATTATCCGCCCCGCGTTTCGCGCAGCATCCGGTAACCCTCAAGCAGCATATCGGTCATAGAGATCCCCTGCTCAGCCGCATAGGCTTTCATCTCTTTATGACGGGCAACTGAGACCTTTATCTGAATGGGTTTAATGTCCGAGTCGGGTCTCGCCCCTTTTCCCGTGACATCGAGTGTGGGCTCGCTTACCGGCGGCGGGGAAAGTTTTATTGCATTTTTAGGTTGCTTCACGTGTGCTCCTGATCATTAATTCATTAAAAGATGAAATCATGCATTAATGATATCATGAATTTCTTCAACCATCGCTCTGGCTTCATCGTTGAGCGTTTTGAAAGGGGTTTCAAAAAGCGCTCTGCCCCCGTCAAGGGCCTGACCGTAAGCCGGCTGGAAACGCACCGTCGCATTAAGGACCCTGAAGCCCCAGGCAGCGATCGTTGCCTGCGCTTTTTTTCCTTCCGCTGCGGACGGGGTTTTCGCGACGAGAAACACAATTTTTTCCCGCGGAATTCCTTTCATCGTGAGCTCACGTCCGAGTTCAAGCGAGGGTTCGAGATCGTCAATCGTCGGCCCGGTCGAGACGATGACCAGATCGGACTCTGCGGCCACGTCCATCGAGGTCGTCTCGGCGGCGGGCCGGCCGTCAATGATAATCAGGTGATACTGCTCTTTTACCTTCACTGCCGTATCCACGCGGCGGTAAAGCCCGCACTCAATTGCTGGCAGGCCGGCTTCTTCACGCCGCCGGCACCACTTCATTGACGTCTGCTGTTTCTCATCGATATCCGCGAGATGAGTCTTCCATCCGGCTTCGGTAAACCCCGCCGCCAGCGTTCTGGCCGTTGTACTTTTAGACCCACCGCCTTTCTGTCCGATACATGAAATTATTGTCATGATTTCATCCTTTCATTATTTCATTTTTTAAACTGAGCACACTATGGCACGGTTCACGCCCGAATGAAAGCATGATAACATTAAATCATGATAGAATGATTTAATGCAAATAATGGGGGGCGGCAGATATGAAACAGACATACTGGGTAAGCATCTATAAAGGAAGAAGCGATGAAGCTGAGAGCCGCACTTTTTCCCCTGACCAGCAAAAAAGGGCGCAGTTTCAGGAATGGCTCCGCGATGCCCGTGACGTGAAGGGCAGCGGGGGCTGCCGTTGCCGGTTCGGTGATGAACTGCCTCTGAGCATCGTTCGTCGCGGCGATAACTGCCATCTGGCAAAGTACCGTTACACAGGTGCGCACCATAAAGAAGACTGCCGCTTTTACAGCAGACTGACCGGCGAAGGAGGACAGCAGTCTTATCATCAGGAAGCCCTGCGGGAAACCCCGGCGGGTACGCTTATGGTCACGCTTGATGTTCCGCTGAAAAAACTGGGCGATGCAGAGGCTGAGCCAGCCGAAACACCGGCGCCGCGCCCGGCGGGAAAGACCGTAAAGCGCAATACGATGACGCTGCTGGGCCTGCTGCATCTGCTGTGGGAAACATCCCGGTATACAGAATGGCATCCGGCATGGGAAGGCAGCCGTAATGGCCCCCTTATGGGCTGGCACCTACGCAAATCAGCCGAAAACATCCGGGCGGCAGGCTTCCGGCTCGCCGATCTGATGCTGACGCCGGCCGGCTCAAGGGGGGACAGGGACGCGAAGCGCAACGCAGATGCCGTCCGTCTTGCACGTGAAAACAAAACGCGGCTGATTGCCGTGGCCGAGCTGCAGACGTGGAAGCCTGAGTTTGACACATGCCCGGACCGCCTTCCTGTCAGGGATTTTCACGGGATGCCTTTTATGACCATCACGTCCTCGCTCTGGCGCGCACTGTGCCACAGCTTTTCCCGCGAGCTCAGCGCCTGGAAAGGCGGAGCCAGAACGATTGTGATTGCTTACATCGATCCGGATGCGCCCCGCGGAAAACTGGTCAGGCAGGCGGCGCTGATGACGGTCAGCCCCCGATATATTCCGGTGGACTCAGGCCATGAGATGAAGCTTGAAGCGTTACTGCATGCGTCAGAACGTAAGTTCATGAAGCCGCTGCGCTACGATGCAGGCCTTGCTGACTACCTGCCGGACTTCTACCTGACCGATCGGGCCTCAGACGAGGACAACTTTTTTGCGCTTGAAGTCTGGGGAATGGACAGCGAAGCGTATCAGCTGCACCGTCAGGAAAAAACGGTCTGGTACGATCAGACCTATACCCCGGCGGGTTGGTGGTCATGGGATGCGCTCCGCTTCCCGGACACCGTTCCACCGCTTCCCGCCCCTGACGCGCTGCTTGACCGGCAGCACAGTACCCGCATGGATTAATGCATGCTTTAATGAAAGCATGATTACATGCTTTCATTAATCTCACTTCACACCGGGCACTCATCACACCAGTACAGTAAATGAATGAAATCATGATGTCATGTTTTCATTCTTTCAGGTTCCGGACGGCGGAAAGGAAAACGTCAGGTCGGCAGGCAGATCCAGCGCAAAAATACGCGTATAGATTTCCGTGTTCTCCAGCCTCTGATGACCCAGGAGAGACTGCACCTGCTTTATATGAATGCCGTTCATCAGCAGATGAACCGCAAAGCTGTGGCGGAACGTGTGCGGCGTCACCGGATTCACCGTAAAGCGGATGCCCTGTTCGCCGGCGCGTGTTATGGCACCGCGGATCCAGTTACGCGGGGTTTCCTGGCTGGCCACGTCCCAGACGGGGGTCGCCCGGCGGGTCATCATGCGGAACGTGGCAAACAGCTCGCGCATGCGGGAGACATAGGCGGCATCCGTCAGCGGGACCGCACGGAAAGGCGGTCCCGCCTGCGCTTCCCGGGTCGGACGTCCGCGGCCGCGCGGGGCACGCTGCTTCAGGGTGCGCAGCCGCACAAAAGGCACCTCTGAGTCGAGAAAAAAGTCGCCGGGACAGAGCGACAGCGCCTCGTTCAGGCGCGCCCCCGTGTTCTAGAGCGTGTCGATAAGCGTCCGCTGCTTCAGGTCGGGCAGGCAGCTGAGCAGCTGGCCGACTTCGGGCGCCAGCAGGTAGCGGGGCACGTCAAGACCGGCGGCCAGCGCCATTTCGCGCAGCCGGACGGCGCGGGCCCAGCCGCCCGGCAGCATCAGGGGGGCGTGCCGGCGGTCAGTGTCGGATACGGGTGTCAGGTTCATTCAGCTCTCAGGGTCCGGAAGGGCACGCCCGGTCGGCGGTACCGCACACGGCATAGTGTGCCGTGGGCGCGGCGGGCGTACCAGATCAATAAATCGCAAATTGCTCTGACGGCAGGATCGCAGAAACTGGGGAAAAAACGCAAGTGCCGTAAAATACCCAGGTGCGGAAAGACGGTTAACCGCGCTGCCGGCGCCGGGTTTACGCCAGAAAGCGTGTAAGTCATTGTCATTAAATGAGAATACTGGCGCAGGCAGGGTAAAGGTGCGGAATGGGGAGTCTAACGGAAATGCCCAATCGTAAAAAATCGGCCAAGCGCAGCCGTCGGAGGGCATGATGCGAATGAAAAGAAGGGGAAAGAGTTATGAGAATGGCAGGATCAAAAAAGGCCTCCGCGAGGAAGCCTTTTTCGAAATTTTCGCGTACCAGCCAAAGCCGGAATCGCTCACACAGTCAGAGATCCTGTCTCTGGGGAGAGATTTTCGTACAAACTGACGCTTACGTCAAGCGAAATGACCGTGGCATCCCTTTCAGGCCGCAGTATAGTAGCAGCATAACAAGGAGTAATTATGACCATTGCCGCCATACTGGATTCAATTTCTCAGCACAGGTTTGAGACCTATAAGTCCTCGGTCTTTAACGGTGCCAGCGAAGAGGAGTGCCTCGGCATCTACCTCTGGAACAAGCAGCTCGCCGGCGCGTTCCTTCCCGCGCTGCAGATTATAGAAGTATCCCTGCGAAACGCCATCTGCACCGCAAAAAGGCGACACGAGGAAACACTCATCGAGCAAAGGGCACCTGCGGCCGACTGGCCCGTGTTGAAAAGCCGCATCGACGATCAGTGGTTTGTCACCGTCATGACCCAGCAGAACAACCGGGACTCCTGGCGCGCAGTGGAAACCGCAAAGTCGCAGCTGAGAAAGGACCGTAAGCCGCTGACCACAGAGAACCTCATCGCCAAGCTGACCTTTGGCTTCTGGGTTTCAATGGTTAACCGCGACTACAGCGACGGCCATGCCAGTTATCTCCACCTCTGGCCGCACCTTATACCGGAAGTTTTCCCGAACGCGCTTGATAAGAAACAGGGCACGCCGCTTTCCGTCAACCGGATCGGATCTGACCTGCGCGACATTAACACCCTGAGAAACCGCCTGTCTCACCACGAACCGCTCTGGCGCTCAGATAAGACATACTGCGTTGAACAGGCTATTAATAAGGTCGTGCGGGACTATCACAAGTGTCTGGACGTCATCCGCTGGATAAACCCTTCAAACCTGAAATTACTCAGCATCATTGAGAATACGCAGAAGATGAACGAGCTGTGTAATCCCCATGCGCTGTGGAAAAATAAAAAGCTGCCGTCAGGGCTGCCGGACATACCTCAGACGTCAGGTGACGACTGGCTGGCCAGCGCGCTGCTGGCAACCCGGCACACAGGCGGGATTATCTCGCTGGATGCCGGTAAGGGCTTTGCCATGATACTCAGCGAAAAGGACGGGACGAAATTTATTGCGAGCGCGGGAAATTTTGCGGGCAGACTGGGTGCTTACGCCGTGGGTGACCGCGTCACGTTTGAGCCTGAAAATAAAACTGCGGGGCGGCACCCGATTGCAACCGCAGTTAAGCCGGCCTGAATGGCATGAGGTGTAGATGAAAAACTCCGGAAGTGACAAAGAGATGGACAGAAAATTCAGGCCTTTTCTGAAGTTCTGGACCCTGTTTTCACATGAGTTCATTGCACATATGCAGAAAATCACTCGTCTCATCCGTGGTGAGGAAACTGAACTGGCCCGGCTGGATCAGGAAGGGGATATGACAGCAGGCTATGAAGCTTGTGTCTCCCGCTGGAAGGCAGCACACCGGCATATCGCACTCTCAATCATTGTAAAACTTGACGATATCAAGAAGCTGGAGGCGGATAAGAAAGAGCATCACCGTAACCGTCAGAAACTGCTCAAGGACAAATGTATCGCCTCTGTTGAGCTGCTAAAACTGGAAATTCGCGTACTGCGACGCACGGCAGACGCCCTTATCTGGGGAATGCTCAATAACGAGCACTCCTCAGTCCGTCGCCTGCCTATCAGCGGAGATACGGATAACCTGTCAAGAGACAGTATAATTGATTCGCTGATTGCCGCGGACGAACTTAATAAGGATCCGCACCGTTTAGCGGTTGTCAGTGATATGAGCACCTTTGTGCATGTAGGAGATCTCGTCACGTTCTCACTGCAGCACGGATTTCAGCTGGTTGAGGTCAAAAGCGGAAAAAAGAATCTGGAACTCTACGAGGCAGCAGAATTTGCCTTCACTCACGGCTGCCCTAAATTTGAAAAACAATTCCTCGATAACATGTCGCCTAATGATATCCAGCAGTTTAAGCGTATTAAAAATCAGATGATTCGGGCCGGTAATGCCTTGGAAGCAATACATACGGGTGAGGGCTATGACAATCTGATGAAAACGCCTGTTTCCATTGAAGAACGAAATTATCGGCCTAAATTTTTCAACATGAATATTGTCAAGCTGGCTGAAGAAGTTAAAGCCGGAAAAAAATGGGCGATAGATATCATTGATGAGTGCGTTTATATAGGCGTTTATCCTGAGAGTGATTTGGGATTTATCGGTTTCAACACCTGGATAGACGGTACCGAATTTAAAGGCCGGGTAACCAATATTAATGATAGCTTTTTTGACCCACTGTCACGCCCCTTTCTTAATCTGAATCTTCCTACGGATTTGCTTATGGACATCATGGCCGGAAAGCTACTTATTGTAATGTGTTTTGACCATGAGAAGTTTTTTGAAAGGGCAAATGCCAAGCATCCCGGTCTGTTTACTCTTGAGGAATACCCACAGAAATATGCTCACACCCAGAACACGCTTCACGTAGGGTCGAAAGGCATTGCGTCACTTGTTGAGGGCAATGTGTCCTTTGTAGGTAACGGATTCGAAACCCGAATACTCTTTGATTTACAGCGCCCTGACAACCTTATCGACTGGAGCTACCAGCGCAGCGACCTGAAAATGAAATCATGATTTAATGACCATTTTTTCAGTTTGTATCCAGACAGACTTTATAGAAAATACTTAACCGTTTTGCATCAGGTGAGTACAGCAAATCATAACCTGAAAAGGAGAAGTTTTATGTTAGTAGCTACCAAAGATGTATCGCAGAGCACGATAACCAGCCAGTGGGCGACGGAGGCTATAAGGCATGCAAATCTTACACAGGATGATCAGATCAGGGAAGTGCTTGGCGATTTATCTGCCTTAAACTTTTCACGACCTGAGGATGTCATCAAACATCTTACTCAGAAGGCAGAAAGTTACGATCAGGGAGGAAAATTCAATATTACCCCTCTGATTGAACTATCGCGGAGAATAATTAAAGAGTGCGAATTCAGAGATGACGCACAGGACATCAACAGTCCGTTCATTACGGCTTATAAGTACAATTCAATAACAAAAGATATGGACCGGGTCCGCATACCGGTCAGTCAGGTTCTTTATTTCATAGAGAAACCTCTTAAAATTCCCGGACGTGCTTATTTTGGCGGCGAAGCGAATGTCATACTGAATGATCAGAACCGTACGGAACTCAGCCTGATTGATTGTTCGGAAAATAACACCGCCGAGTTCCTGCTTAATTGTTACATTAAAAGTGCGGAAGAAGTTGTTACAGCCTGGAAAGGAAAATAATAATACTGAACAGAAACTTGTTCAGACAAGCTTTGGCTACACCATGCGTTATGAAAGTAAAAACAAGTGCACGATACTAGTTATGGGATTACAGTGTCACTAAATATCGACAGAAATGAAAAAGCATTAATATCAGCGCCCTAACCAGGGCGCTACTTCCTATCTTAAAATTTAAACTGAGCTTCTCGTCAGTCCAACAATATTATTAGCAAACCCCTCAAATACATTCAGAAAATCGCGCTGACTTTTTTTCATATTCACGAGAATTTTACCACTTTGCTCAATCTCCGCATCTTCAAGTTCAAAAACAGGAGTCTTATGTTTCTGGGATTGAGCTATAAGCGAGTTGAAATCTGATATGTTAACAATGTTGTACGGTTCTCCATTTTCGAATAAATACTCTTTTCCTTGAGTATTGACGATCATATTTTCTTTTGCCAAAACAGGCACCAGTTCTTCATTAACAGAAGTGTGAATTATATCAATCCACTTCTGGAAAGACTTGGCTGGTGCATTACTGCGTGGCCGGTATTTTTGGGAAAGGAACCCGATAAATTTAGGCGGTTCTACTGGAATTGAGTATGCAAGTCCATCTTTCCTAAATGGATTTATAGTATTATTCCAGTTAGGTATTACTTCAGATAATGATTTAATAGCTTGTTTACAAAAGAAATCAGGAGTTGTAGGTACAAGGAAGTAATCACTACTCATAAAAAGACATTGATTTAGAGCTCCGACGCTAGGACTCATATCAATTAAAACATAATCAAATGCATTATCTTTTTTGGCAGCTCTTAGAACTTCACTCAGGCTCCCCGGCATGTTTCTCACTGCTGGGATACCTTCACTCGCAGTTAACGCAAAGGCGAGCTGATTTTCAAATCCTGATAATTTTAGATTGCCGCAGAGTAAAAATAAATTGGAGTTTTTTGTCGGAATTGGATTTGCTTTTTTAACGCCTCCCAGCATTCCTTTCTCCAGGGGTTCAATACATGAATAGATATCGATACAGTCTTTACCACTATAGAAATTCTCTGCCTCATCGTCACCAATAATTAAACTTGTTAAATTACACTGTGGATCGGTATCCACAATCAAAGTCTTATAGCCGTTATTAGCGAGCATCCAGCCCAGATGATAAGTAGTAGTGGTTTTGCTGACCCCACCTTTGTGATTAAATAACGATAAAATTGGCATTGTATTCCTCACAGTTTGAGTTAGTTTATTGAATAATTTTCCTTGGTGAGGACATTACTAGTCTAGTTTTTATGGAAATAAATTAGCTAAAATAAAAATTAGTAGAGAATGAAATTCATCAGACAGTAAAAAATAAAAATCTTGATTCCTTTTTCTTACTCCTCCATAACGGTGCCCGCACTAGAGAACTAAGATGTCATATTGTAACGCGATCTGACATTAAAAAAGAAGTAAGATTGCTACTTTATCTTTGGAATATCCTTTAATCTCGTCGTATAACGCGGCGAGAGCATTTCACGCTTCATCTGCCAGGCACTGTCACGTTCTCCCTGACCCGCAAACCACACCTTTCCCTTGCCTGAGCGGTTAATGGTGTCCAGCGCCGCCATCAGCGCATCAGCGTTTGCACGCGGCTGTTGTTCGCTGAAAATGTTAAACTGCGCCACACCGGACTGGTAAAAATCTCCCAGCATTACGCCGGCTTTGGCGTATCTGTATCCATCCCGCCAGATTGTGCCCAGGCCACGAAGCGCCGACTCTATAATGTCCCGCGTATCACTGGTTGGATAGTCACAGATGCGGGAGCCAGTGTTTGAATACTGGGGCTCATCGCCGTGCCGGCCGGTGGCGATGCACACGCTGATATGGCGGCAGCGCGAATTCTGCTCCCTGAGCTTTTCTGCGGCGCGCGTGGCGTAAAGGGGTCAGTTTGGATATCGGAAATTATTGTACGGTAAGCCTGTTTTTTGAACAGGTTGACCTATAGCGATAGGGTGTACCCCACGCTATAGGTCATTTCCCGTGGATTTTCTCTAATCGGATAACCTAAATGCAATACGGAATACGCGATAATTTAAAAGCGATAGCCACTGGCTCCAAATCAATCCCTTACGGATTAGATTGGTTAAAGAATGAGCTAAAGGTACAATAATTTCCGCTCTCCAAACTAACCCCATCTTGATTAGCCATCAAATTTGTAAGAATAGCATTATGAGCAAATGCCATAGCGTCATGATCCGTCTCAAGCAGATAATTGATGAACATTCTCTCTTCACTGGTACGTAAAGGATACATCTTGTACTGTGAATGATCTTCAAAATCAGATAGTTGGCGTGGTTTGTTAAAGTGGTTGATAATATCAGATGAAGACAAAGTCTCACCCTCCCACATCGCTGCGTAAGGGGTTTTGTTAGACATTTCGATATTACCTTTTTGATTTCGGATTATAGCTGTGTTTAAAAATCTCGACGCCAAAAGCCTTCCAAATGATGAGGAATCAGTAATGTAAACACCTTCAAACTTTCCAGGTAGAGAAAAAGGTAAATTATTCATGATTACTGGAATTAACTCAAAATCTTTGATATCTTTTCCGAAATGTTCTTTGAAAACCTCTGGGTTAGTCTCAAGTCCATAGATCAATCTCTTAACCTGAGTTGCTGTTTCTTTAAATAATAATTTTTTCTGATACGCTCTCGTAACAGAACCACCAGATAAATTAGTATTTTTACACTCTAAAACAAAGGCTTTATTATCAAGTAAGAAAATTGCATCATATTGATACTCGTCAAGCCCCCTTTTAAATTTAAAGCTTTCGTTAACTAAATTATGTTCATTTAATTTGTCAATAATATCTTTTTCGAATCTTAACCCTTTTTTTGAAAGATCAGCTTGTTTAGTCGAGAATTTTGATAAAATTATATTACCTAAGGATGGCGAGGTGTAAGCAGGAGTAAAAAACAAATATGAAGAATTTGATGTCTTTATTAATGGTGAGTCGTAAAGATCTCTACTGTCTTCATCAAAGGTAACGTGTTTGATAAATGCTTTTGCACTTTTATGTGAAAGTCCACCCAGACGCAGAACACTAATTAACTCTCCATGAGTAAATAAAGTTCTTTTTTTAGCATTCTGAGATATGTAACACAATACAGAGTAACCTCTAAGCCATTCAGATAGTGCAAGATTTAAAACAAGGTGATCAGGGTTGTGTGTCGCGATTGCTTCCATAAGAAATACCATAGTTGGCATCTCTTCAAGGAGGATAGGCCTGTCTTTTAAACCTCCAGTCCACTTAGTAATATCTAAAAAAACTTTTTTATTAATTGAATGTTCAGAGACTGCTTCCCATAAATTCTGGGTAATCCTTCTGGCTAATCTTTGATTAGAAATGTCATCGTACCTTTCAAAATCATCCTTAGTTCTGTCAAATAAAATGACATGATTAACACCTTCAACTTTAAGGTCTTCAGGTATTTCTTCGGGTCTAGCGATACTAATATCGTTGTCGAATAAAATGCAACTTTTAGTGCAATTTATCAAGTCGTTCCATAACAGAGAATAATAGAAAATTTCCTGAGCAGATTTCTTTTCATCTTCTGACACATTTGTTCTGTCAGGAATTATTATTTCTTCGTTGATAGCCAGTTTATGTTCATAAGAAAGCATTTTCAAAGTCAAAGCTAAGAAATAAAGAATCTTATCCAGCGCAGAGTCAGGAGAAAAGGAGTTATCATTTTCATCTCGTATGTTAGTATCACTTGTATTGAAAACAGCTTGGCCGTCCTTATGCTTAGATATATGTTTTTCAAGAAGTTCTTGCAGATAAAATGCTTCTGCTAGAGCATTTTCAATAGCAGACCAGCACTGAACCTCTATTGGGTGCTGCATGAGTTCAGAAGCTTTTATTCCAGATTTAATGTCATCAATTAAAATTTCAGAGTTATGGATGATATGTATAATCTTATCAATCCCTTTGCAAATTTCTACGTCATCGATGCTCTTCTTTATATTTTCTAAAAAAAGGTCTCTTTTTTTTCTCTTAGTGCCTTTTTCATTTTCATGAATGATGAAGTTTTTGAAATTCCGTGTTTGGAACTCAACCAGATTTCTAACGGATTCGTTCTTGTCAAATTCAGGCAAGGCTGCGATCAATGACTTTGCATTGAAGTTTAAACAATCTTTTTCAATTTTTTTAAAATCAATGTTAGACATAATTCTATCCTTTATTAATTAGTCTATGGGGTTTGAGATTTTTGTTTTTACTGATTTATCTTTAAGGGCGTCAATTAGCCCTGAAAATAATTTCTCATGAGGGATGGCTGGAGTTTTTTCAAAGTTAATTCTATTATTTCTCAAGTCATCCAGTACCGAACTAAATTCTTTGCCGTCACATTTTGATATTAAGTAAGCAATTCGCTGATTTTCAAAATCAGCAGATAGTTGCATGTAATACCTCGTGAAAACAAGAACGGCTCGCATTACAAAACCTACGAAAAGTACTAAAGACAAACTAATTAGCACGGTAGCAATAGAGTCAGCAACTTTTTCAGATTCTGTTTTTCCAAAAGGAAACTGGTATTCATAGGATTCTATTTTTTGCTTACTCATGACATCAACGTTCTGAACAGCTTTATCTATTTTCTTATCTAAATTTTCTTTATTAATTTCGTTATCTAGATAGATTCCAACTGGTCCTCGATGCCCCAATCTAAAAAAAACTAAATCTCCCTTTTTTATTTGATATGGCTTATGGTATGAATCATAAATTTGGCTAATCCAACTTGCTTGGTTATCTTTCCAACTTATGAGCATATTAGAAACGATAGTTGCAGCAAAAATGAGCGTAAAAATTAAAGATATACATATCAATCTGGTGTTCCTAGATCGTATATGCAGAATTCGGAAGACATCAGGCTTCCTTGATTTACTTCTCAGTTTAAGAAAGTATCTAAAACGTCTCTTTATCATCTGTACCCCTGAAGGTTTGCTGAATTAACAACCAGTCAATTTGTAATAGGCATTAAACATATCATCGGTGTCTTGTTCAGAATCTTTAATGTTTTTTAGCTAAATCTTGCCGTTTGGCAATACGGAACCCACAGACATTCTTGAAAGTTTTGTTACTGATTTAAAAGAATATATTTCTTGTGCGTTTGTTTTTTTTGGCGGAAAGATATGAAAATTAGCCTACGTGGGGTTAGTTTAGAGATCGGAAATTATTTCACCTTTAGCTCATTCTTTAACCAACCTAATCCGTAAGGGATTGATTTGGAGCCAGTGGCTATCGCTTTTAAATTATCACGTATTCCGTATTGCATTTAGGTTATCCGATTAGAGAAAATCCACGGGTAATGACGTATAGCGTGGAGGTACACCCTATCGCTATAGGTAAACCTGTTCAAAAAAACAGGCTTACCGTACAATAATTTCCGATATCCAAACTGACCCCTAAAGGACAACAGCCTGCTGCATCTCTTCCAGCTGTGTGACACGCTGCCCGAAAGAACGTGAGTTCACTATCTGCTGCTTCGGCGGCGGTGCATCCTCAAGCGCCAGACAGGACTCGCCGTTCAGTTCCCTTACTGTACGCTCCGTGATGACATCGAAACTCTTTCGTATCATGCTGACGTTGCTGTCCGCAAGCTGCAGAGCCGTAGTGATTCCCAGCTGATTAAGCCGCAGACTGATGCGCCGGCCGATGCCCCAGATATCACTAACATCGGTCAGATGCAGGAGTCTGCGCTGACGGCTCCGGTCAGATAGGTCCACGACGCCCCGTGTCTGGGTCCACTTTTTGGCCGCATGATTGGCCAGTTTAGCCAGCGTTTTGGTCGGCCCGAACCCCACACCGATAATCAGTCCTGTCTCCCGCCGTATGCGCTAGCGCATCTGCTGTCCGAACGTTTCAAGCGGGATGAGGCTGCCAATTCCGGTGACATCCAGGAAAGATTCATCAATGGAATAAACTTCCTGTCCCGCAGCCATCTCGCCCAGGATGGCCATCATGCGTGCAGACAGGTCGCCATTTATGTGGAATGGAAAATCTACAGGACTATTTCGGATTTGATGGCTGCTCTGAGCGAAATATAGTCATTCGCACCCTGAGAATTACACTTTGAAGTGATTCAGGGTATGCGCTTACTGGTTACGAATATTGAGCGAGAATCATGCGATGATCGCCGCTTTTCTTTCGAGCCAGTAGGTGCTCCACGTTCGCTAACGAATACTCAGGACATGCAGATAAACTGCTGGCTATATTTCTTTCGAAGAGCGTGGAATGCATACCAATCCCCGATGAAGAGGAGTTGGTGATGACCGCGACTAATCAGTTCGCTGCACATGTTGGTCTGGACTGGGCAGATAAAAAACACGATGTCTGTGTTCAGTTTAAAAACGGTGAACGCGTATTCCATGTGATTGAACATACACCAGAAGCGCTTGATGTCTGGCTTACCGAGTTACACCAGAAAGTAAAAGGCAGAATCGCCATAGCTCTCGAGCTAAAGAAGGGCCCCGTGGTATATGCTCTTCAAAAATATCCCTTTATCACCGTTTTCCCCGTCCACGCTTTGTCCCTGGCTCGTTACCGGCAAGCCTTCTCGCCCAGCGGCGCTAAAGATGACCCGCAGGATGCAGAGCTGGCATTAGAGTTAATGCTGCGTTATCTGGTAAACCGTCAAGACAGGTTGGTTATTCATGAAAAAATGCCTCCCGGCACTTCTGAAAAGCGACATTTTCACTCCGTTTCCAGACAGTTTTTCTTTGTTCTCAATGGCATTCTTTCAATAGAGTTGGAAGGTGAAATGCGCAAAATTAAAGCCCTGCAGGGGCTAGAAATTCCACCGGGGTCAAAGCATCAAGCCAGAAACGACACTGAGTCTCCCGTAGAATTTATTGTAATTTCGCATCCGACGACACGAGGGGATCGTTCTGACCTCCTTTCTTCCTACTGACAACTCACAGACATCCGGCCACCTCGCTAATTGGCGGCAGCATTGCCGGCTACTCATGCGATACAGCGGCCCGAGCGCTCAATCCCTACTTCCTCAGCACCCTGGATTCCCTTATGTGGCGTTCGGGCCTGCCGGAATCGCTTTATCCGGAGGCGCTTATTCCCGGACAGCGCGAGCTGGGCAGCCAGGCCAGCGCCAACATGTGGGGTATCCCTGAATATCAGTTGGTGATAATCAGGCTTTAACGTAATGGCGTCAGATATATCTGTATGATGGCGCTGTAAAATTAAACCTGTTTAGCTGAGTGTATAATGGATGCAAGCTTACTGAAGGATTCTTTGGGCAGAACCCTTCAGAGCGTTTATAAAGCCGGATGACCGTTATTTTTTCAGCCACGCTTCCATGTGCTCTATTTCACTTTTCTGTGCCTTGATGACATCTTCTGCCATCTTCTTCATTTCCGGATCTTTCCCGTATTTCAGCTCCGTTTCAGCCATGGCAATCGCGCCCCTGTGATGCTCGATCATGCCTTTGGCAAACGCCCTGTCAGCGTCCTGCTCCTTCAGGGCATTCATCATGCTACTGTGCATCTTTTGCATACCTGACATGTACTCTTTTGATGCCGGAGACATGCTCATCTCATGCGTCATTTTTGAGGCCGGTTGCTGAGCCATAACCGCAGCCGGCAGGACAAACAGCAGGGAGGCAAGAATCATATGCGGTTTTTTCATAAGGTAACTCCTCATAGGTAAGATATTTACTTCAGGTTTTCCCGGGCATCCTTTCATATGTCCGGGAACATAACCTTGATACAGAGCAGTTCAAATCATGAAATTTTAGCCCGGAAAATTTTGTTATTACGGTCCCTCTGTTGCCGGCATGATGGCCGTGAACGTAATGACATTATCATTCACGGCTACCTGCAGATCGCCTTCATGGGCCAGCAAAATGGACCGCGTAATAGAAAGACCGAGTCCCGCGCCATCCGTATTATGCTGCCTGGATGCATCGCCCCGGTAAAAACGGTCAAACAGTCGGCCCAGACTTTCCGGTGCAATATCTTCTGTGTGATTGGAAATATGTACAAAGGCCCTGTCCGAGTTATGCTCTGCTGATACGGATATGGCAGAGCCCGGCAGAGAATATTTTATGGCGTTGGTGATCAGATTACTCAGCGCACGACGCAGCATCAGGCGATCGCCTCTGACGAGGGCATCACCTTTAAGCTTCAGCGTTTTATGACTTTCACCAGCAAGAGGCTCGAAGAAATCAATCAGTTCCTCGAGTTCTTCGTGCAAGGAGACGTTCTGCTTCTCCAGTATCATCAGGCCATTTTCTGACTTCGCCAGAAAAAGCATGTCGCTGCTCATTCTTGCAAGCCGGCTCAGCTCTTCCAGATTAGAGAAAAGTACCTCCCGGTAACTGGCTGCATCACGATCCCGGGACAGGGCAACCTGCGTCTGCATCATCAGGTTACTGACAGGCGTACGCAGCTCATGGGCAATGTCCGATGAAAACTCAGAAAGGCGCCTGAAGGATTTCTCCAGCCTTTCAAGCATGCTGTTGAATTCAGCCACGGTAGCCATCAGCTCGGCCGGCAGATTGTGCGCAGGAAGACGTTTACTGAGGTTGTTGATGGTGACAGCGGAGGCCAGACGGTTTAATTCATTCAGCGGCTTGAGACCCATCCTTGTGACAAACCAGCCCAGTAATACCGAAATGAACATCAGCCCGCCGTTGAACCAAATCAGCCATTTTTTGAGCTGGCTGATAAATTCATCATGAAAGCCGGTATCATAAGCGGCTGTTATCAGGACATCATGTTGTCCGCCTGCTTTCTGCGCACTGATTTTTCTGACAATAACATTATAACGCCAGCCTTCATCCTCTACTGTCTGCATCGTATCCGGATATGCGGCTTCGCTGGCAAAACGTCCGTAAGGAAGCGGAAAACCGGGCGAGGAATAGTCGGCAAGTAACCGGTTATCCGACGTTTTAATCGACAGATACAATCCGCTGTGACCTACCATGGCATCGGCAACCTTGCGTGCAAGCGAAGCACTGTCTGGCTGCCCGGAATCAGCTCCACTTTCCAGTAGTTCGGTTGCCAGCTCAAGCTTTCCTGTCAACAGTGCGGCATCCTGATGGCGAAAATAGCTGCTCAGGGCAGCAACAAGCAGGACACTGGAAAGAAGCCAGGCAGACATCATTACACCGGCAAATATCACGCTCAGCCGTGTAGTCAGGGACCAGTTACGCTTCACTCTTCACGTATCTCCAGAACATAACCGATGCCCCGCACGGTATGAATGAGCTTTGGCGTAAAGTCATCATCTACCTTGCTGCGAAGCCGCCTGACGGCAACGTCAATGACATTGGTATCGCTTTCAAAATTAATATTCCAGACCAGGGAGGAAAGCAGGTTTCTTGGCAAAACCTCCCCGGTTCGCTGTAACAACAACTCAAGCAGCACAAACTCTTTGGTAGACAGGTGAATTTTTTTCCCCGACCGGCTCACGGTCCGGCGGGAGGCGTCCATGATCAGATCTGCAATGCTGTGGTTTCCTGAAGCCTGTGTACGGTTACGCCTGAGCAGCGTGCGGATACGGGCCAGAAGCTCGGCAAAATCGAAAGGTTTTAGCAGGTAATCATCCGCGCCCAGATCGAGCCCTTTAATTTTTTCGCTGACGTTATCTCTGGCCGTCAGGAACAGGACGGGCTCTTCGTGGCGTGCCATGCGCATCTGCTGCAGGATATCCCAGCCGTCCATTGAGGGCAGCATGACGTCCAGGATTATCAGGTCATAATGCTGTCGCAGAATATGCTCCAGGCCCTGACGCCCGTCGTTCACCAGGGTCACGTCATAGCCTGCTTCCTGGAGTCCCTGCTTCAGGTAAGTACCGGTCTTCAGTTCATCCTCAACAATCAGCATGGTTGTCATGATGCGTTTTTTCCTGCAGTTAATTGTTACTCCATACCGGTTCCTGGCGACAGGGTGCCCAGCCAGGCAACAATTGCCAGTATCAGTACCGCTACGGTAAATTCTGTAATAATGCTTTTACGCATCAGTGCAATACCCGCCTTATAGTGGCCCTGAAGCAGGGCATTTTCCAGCTTTGGTGCAAGCCGGAAGCGGTTGGCGGCAGCCAGCAATAACATCAGAAAAAACAGAGCGGTCTTTATTACCAGCAGCAGGCCGTAAACGCTTCCCGGCAAAGTGCTCAGTGGCTTTTCTGTGATAAGCACGAAATTAACCACTGCCGTGATCACGATGCTTATCACAATAACCGTGCCGGCACGGGCAAATCCCGTTAATGCCCCGGACAGCTGCAGTGCATAAGCCGCTTTACTGGCTTTTTTTATACTCAGCAGAACGGTAAAAGCCGTCAGGGCTCCTACCCAGGCACCGGCTGCGGAAAGATGAACAATATCGCTCAACAAATGGACGTAATAGCTCACACCGTCATTCATGGCTGCATGCCCCCCCCACGCCAGGGTCGCCAGCGCCGTACCGCCTGCCAGCATCAAAACATAACGTGAAAGTACGGCATTCCTGAGCCGCAGACCGAGCCCGACAAAGGCGATGGTCAGGGCAACGAGCCGGACAACCCAGCTCATGCCAACAGCGGTCTCGCCGACCACCATTTCAATAATGTGCAGAGTCAGCTCACCGGGGTCGCTGACACCGCTCATAGACTGGGCAACCAGCAGCATGTTTGCCAGTGACAACACAATCCCGGCAGAAATGAGCGTGAAAAAGAACGACCAGACGCTGAACAAAGATACCGGTTTTTTTAAGACGCCTTTCAGGGCATAAAGCTCAAATAAAGGCAGGCCAAAAAGAACCATAAGATCAAGGTAAAGAAGAAACCGGATGACAATAAAAGTCTGATCGTTCATAGCATTACTTCACGCTAAAACTGTAGTTGCCGGTACGGGGATGTGTGTCAGATGACACCGCACGCCATTCCACCTTATAAGTCCCGGCGGGCAGCGGCTTTGCCGGCGTGATAATCATGGTTTTGGGATCGCTGCCGGCTGCAACTTTAGCTGCAACAGGCATTGGCGCGTGCGATGACATGCCCGGCATGGCAGTCATTATCAGACGTGCGCCAGAGAATTTGGTCACCAGATTTTCGGTGAAGTGAAGCTCTACTTTTGAAGGAGCCGCAACCTGTGCCTTGTCTGAAGGCACTGATGAAGCCAGTTCAGGATGTGCCTGGACAGCGAAAGCAGTGACAGAAGCCACAACAGCGATGAAATACTTAGCAGATGAATGTTTCATTATAATACCTGTCTTGTTTGAATTAACTGCATCAGAACCACATGCGTGCCCCGAGAAGGAAACGCACTTCGTTATCTTTTTCTCCTTCACGGGCAGCCATATCGGCGGTATTACCGTAAAGCTGGCTCCAGGAAACCCCGACGTATGGAGCAAACTCACGTTTCACCTCGTAGCGAAGGCGCAGTGAGAGTTCCGTACTGGACAGTCCCTTACCGGTTTCACGCGCTTCATCATCTTTCCCGTAAAGATTGGCTTCAAAGGAAGGCTGCAGGATCAGACGGTTGGTCAGCAGCACATCGTAATCCGCCTCCAGCCTCAGCGCAGTTCGCCCCTTCTCGCCGGCAAACGCTGTCAGCTCGGTTTCAAAATTGTAAAGGGCCATTCCCTGCAGGCCGGCGGCAAGCCAGGTCTGGGGCTTTCCGGGCCGGAAATCCTGTCGGGCCCCGGCAACCACGTCCCACCAGGGCGTAATGGCATGTCCCCACAGTGCCTGCACTTCTGCGGATTCAGCTTTACCGTCGCTGGTTTCGCCTTCGCTGCGCATCCAGAGCCGGTCAATGTCACCCCCAATCCAGCCGCTCACATCCCAGCTGAATCCGCCAGGATCGTTGTTTTTCTGCCATTCCAGCTGATCGGCAAGCAGAAAGTAATTCACGCTGCTGTCATGAACTTTATGACCGTGGACATCCGGAAATGCCGCCTTACGGTCAGCCTCGGTAACCGGCGGGATGGGCGTTCTGCTTTCTGCTGACGCAGCGGGTTGCATGGACTCCATACCATCCATCGGCTCCATCCCGCCCATAGCAGAATGCTCCATCCCTGACATATCATGCTGCTGCATGTTATGCGCTGGCGCGGCATAGACGGGTGTAAACGTCGTTCCGGCAAGTGCAGACCAAACCAGCAATCCTGCCGCAGAACGCGACACATTCTTTTTCATATCACTCCACCCTGAAACTGACATCAGCAGTACCTCATTCAATGACCCGGACTTCACGGAACATGCCCGTTTCCATATGGAAAAGAAGATGGCAGTGATAGGCCCACCGCCCGAGTGCGTCAGCCGTGACGCGATAGCTGCGGCGGGTTCCCGGAGGCATATCAATGGTATGTTTACGTACCTGGAAGTTGCCATCCTCGTCTTCAAGATCACTCCACATACCGTGAAGATGAATGGGGTGCGTCATCATGGTGTCGTTGACCAGTACGATACGAACGCGTTCACCGTAGCGGAGCGTAACCGGTTCTGAATCTGAGAATTTGATACCGTTGAAAGACCAGGCAAACTTTTCCATATGCCCCGTAAGGTGCAGTTCGATAGTACGGGAGGGTTCACGGCCGTCCGGATCCTCAAACGTACTTTTCAGGTCAGCATAAGTCAGAACTTTTCTGCCGTTATTACGCAGACCGATGCCCGGGTCATTTAATTTTGCTGACGGCATCATTGCCTGCATATCGACCAGAGGGTTATTCGTTTCGGAAGCCGGGTGTTTTTGCATGTCACTCATGCCAGCCATGCTTGCGTGATCCATACCGCTCATGGCGCTGTGATCCATTCCCGCCATGCTGTCTGTTGGAGGGGCTGGTATATCTGAACCATCCATACTCTGCATATCGCCGCCGTTCATGCCCTGCATCTGACTGTGATCCATCCCGCCCATGCTGCCATGATCCATCCCGCCCATGCCCATATCATCCATGGTCAGCCAGGGACGCGGATCGGGTTTCGGAACCGTTGCTGACAGCCCCCCCCGGACGGCAAGCGTGCCACGCGCATAGCCGCTGCGGTCCATAGACTGAGCAAAAATAGTGTAAGCATCATCAGTCGGCTCTACGATCACATCGTAGGTTTCGGCAACGGCGATACGGAACTCATCAACGGACACGGGGGTGACATACTGTCCGTCTGCAGCCACGACCGTCATTTTCAGACCGGGAATACGAACGTCAAAATAAGTCATGGCCGAGCCGTTAATGAAGCGCAGGCGTACTTTCTCACCTTTACGGAACAGACCGGTCCAGTTTTTACCGGGTCCCTGTCCGTTCATCAGGTAGGTGTATGTGAAACCACTGACGTCGGCCAGATCTGTCGGGTTCATCTTCATTTCAGCCCACATTTTCCGGTCAGCCAGCGTATTCGCGAGGCCTTTCTCCCGCGCATCACGGAAAAAGTCGGTAGCGGTGGGTTTAGCGAAGTTGTAATAATCTGACTGCTTTTTCAGTTTTGCGAGAATGTCTGAGGCTTTTTCATCAGACCAGTCGGTCAACAGCACTACCTGCTCGCTGTCCCACTGAAACGGCTCAGGTTCAGCGGCATCGATAATAATCGGACCGTATACTCCTTCCTGCTCCTGCAGACCGGAATGGCTGTGATACCAGTAAGTTCCGTTCTGCTTTATTTTAAAGGAGTAAACATACGTGTCGTCCGGTTCGATACCGTGAAAACTGAGACCCGGTACGCCATCCATATTTGCCGGCAGGATAATGCCATGCCAGTGAACAGAGGTCGGCTCTGACAGGCGGTTTTTTACCCTTAGCGTGACAGTGTCGCCTTCTTTCCAGCGCAGCAGCGGCCCCGGAAGACCCGCATTTATGGTTTTTGCATAACGGGTCTTACCGGTGATATTCAGTGGCGTTTCGCCGATAAACAGATCAAAGTCGGTCCCGGTCAGCGTGCGGGACTGCATCAGGCTTACCGCCGAGAGCGCATCAAACGTTCTCAGCCCCAGGCCGCCCACGAGACCGGCGGCGGTTATCCCTTTAATAAAATTACGTCGTGAACTTTTAAGTTCCATGACTGAGCTCCGGCAAAATTCACAGTATCCCGGGAGAAAAAATCTCTCCGCTCCGCAAGCACAAGCCGTGCTTACCGTTCAGGAAGTTTATTTTTTGTTACCGGAAAGCTATCACAGCTGAAAGACGGACATGATTACAATTGTGTAATGTTGGAACTTACTGTTTTTACATTACATTTCTGTCATTTTCGATCGGAAGCATTTTTCTCCTGTACGATAAAAATGACTGAAGCCGGAGAGCATCCGGCCCGCCATTATTTAACTTTTAATCGTAAGGACTGCCGACATGAAAAAATTAATGTTTGTTTCTCTTCTGGCCCTGTTTTCTGCCTCATCAGTATGGGCACAGCCGCATCCTGTTTCAGAGCCGGACGGTCAGGTAACTAATAACGCTGTTGCCATGATGAATGAACATGAGCGTGCCATCCTGGCGCACCAGAGTATGGATAATGCAAATTCTGCAGCACATCAGAGCATCATTGATATGCACCGCAGGATGATGCAGCAGGAAAAATAACGGGTCGTACCGGACAGAAGGTTCGCCCGGTATCTTCTGTCCGTTTCTGTCACTGCTCCGGGATGTTGTTGTGTTTTACCCTCATCATTAATACTTTTTCCGGTAAATCTTCTTTCAAGGCTTACGTGAGCCGGCCCGTCTTGCTGCGACGGGCTCTTTTTTACTGCCTTCTCGCTTTCCGCATCGTTAAACTGCCGGCCGTGCTGAGTACAGCGGTATCTTTGCGCCAATGATGATTTTGTTCCAGGCTTACCACTTATTCGCAAATAAGCCGAGTGAGAGAGGACAATATGTCAGAGCATTATCGCAACTGCATTGAAGCCTGCTACATCTGTGCCGCAACCTGTGATTACTGTGTCGCATCGTGCCTGAAGGAGCCTCAGCTCGATATGATGCGTGAATGCATAAGCCAGGACATGCAGTGCGCAAGTATCTGCAGGATGGCGGCAAAATTAATGACGCTTGACAGTGAGTTTGCTACAGAAATCTGCAGGATCTGCGCTGAAGCCTGCCAGAAATGCGGGGATGAGTGCGGCCAGCATGAGCACGAACACTGTAAAAAATGCGCAGAAGCATGCCATCATTGTGCTCAGGAGTGCAGAAATATGGCAGCATGAATTTTCTGTCATCCACGGTACGAAGCAAGGGACAGCTACTTCATACGCCGGAAAGCAAAAAATTGTCGTCGCCAGCCCTGCCTGACCTTTTGCGGGAAAAACGCAGTAGTAACAGATAATGCGCAACAAAAGACAGGGCTGCCTGAACATGCCCTGTAAGCTGTTCAGGTGGCAAGGGTTTTGGTGTACGCGAAAAGCGACATTATCTGCAGTACCCACCCGACGGGCAGCCGATCCGGCTACTGACGCAACAGGCGCAGGCCGTTTACCACTACAAGCAGACTTGCACCCACATCCGCGAACACCGCCATCCACATGGTCCCCATTCCGGCAATGGTCAGGGCCAGAAATGCTGCCTTGATGCCAACTGCCATAATGATGTTCCTGACCAGCACGCCGTATGTCTCCTGGAGAGCCGGACAAAGGCCGGAATTTTACGTAAGTCATCCTCCGTCAGAGCCCCGTCGGCAGTTTCGATGGCGGTATCTGTGCGCATTGCGCCCACGGCAAAGCCGATATCGGCGCGGGCCAGCACCGTATGTACCTTTTCCCCGAACAGCCTGGACGTTCTGACGTCCAGGCTGTGCAGCTGACTGCTCGCCTCGAGACTGCTTTCTGTTACCGTATCTGCCACTGTGAACAGCCCGTGCACCTGATGACTGTCACAGACCATGATGACCGCCTTAACATATATGCTTAATCGAATATAAAATTGACATGCGCAGTCCTGGAAACGACACTGGACTCTGTAATTCAGGAGAATGTCATGCCACCATTTATGCCCCTGCAGCTTTTCAAAAACCTGTCTGACGAAACCCGGCTCAGCCTGGTGCTGTTACTGCGCGAAAAAGGTGAACTCTGCGTCTGCGAGCTTTCATCCACGCTGAAGGAATCACAACCCAAAATTTCCCGTCACCTGGCTTTACTGAGAGAAAGTGGCCTGCTTGTCGACCGACGAGACGGCAAGTGGATCCATTACCGTTTGTCTCCGCACATGCCAGCCTGGGCAGCAGCAGTGATTGAACAGACTTATCTGTGCCAGCGGGATGACATCCTTAAGCTCAGCCAGCAGGCTGAACGCGATAACGCAACCACCAACGGCAAGCCTGTCTGCATTTAAAAAATTTTGCCATCATATATGCGATTTTTTGAATGTGTTTTGTGCGGGATAATCATCTGCCCGGATCAACGGGCAACTTTATTTAAAAAGGAGAAGGTATGTTTCTGGCGGGTGCGATTTTCGTCCTGACGCTGATACTGGTTATCTGGCAGCCGAAGGGCCTCAGTATTGGCTGGAGTGCAGTCATCGGTGCGGCTCTGGCGCTCCTGACCGGCGTAGTACAGATTGGGGATATTCCGGTGGTCTGGCAGATTGTCTGGAACGCTACGGCTACCTTTATTGCCGTCATCATCATCAGCCTGCTGCTCGACGAGTCCGGCTTTTTTGAGTGGGCGGCGCTGCACGTTTCCCGCTGGGGGGGCGGAAAAGGCCGGCTGCTGTTCACCTGTATCGTTCTGCTGGGTGCGGCGGTAGCCGCCCTGTTCGCCAATGACGGGGCGGCGCTTATTCTGACGCCTATCGTTATCGCCATGCTGCTGGCGCTGGGCTTCAGCCCCGGTGCCACGCTGGCGTTTGTGATGGCAGCAGGTTTCATCGCCGACACCTCCAGCCTGCCGCTCATCGTGTCGAACCTGGTGAACATCGTCACGGCGGACTTCTTTAAGCTGGGTTTCAGCGAGTATGCCTCGGTAATGGTGCCGGTAAATATCGCCTCGGTTGCCGCCACGCTGGTCACGCTGCACCTGTTTTTCCGCAGGGATATCCCGGCCACCTACGACCTGGCGAAACTGAAGGCGCCGCGTGAGGCCATTCGCGATGCGCGCACTTTTAGAACCGGCTGGATTGTTCTCATCCTGCTACTAGTCGGCTTCTTTGCTCTCGAACCACTCGGCGTGCCAGTAAGCCTGGTGGCAGCGGTGGCGGCGTGTGTTCTCTGGCTGGTTGCCCGCAAAGGACACGTGATTGATACCATCAAGGTGCTGAAAGGCGCGCCCTGGCAGATTGTTATCTTCTCGCTGGGCATGTATCTGGTGGTGTACGGTCTTCGTAACGCCGGCCTGACTGATTACCTTTCTGCCGCCCTGAACCGGTTTGCAGAGCACGGCGTCTGGGGCGCAACGCTCGGCACCGGTTTCCTGACGGCGGCGCTCTCTTCTGTCATGAACAACATGCCTACCGTGCTCGTTGGCGCGCTTTCGATTGACGGCAGCACCGCGCAGGGCGTGGTGAAGGAGGCGATGATTTACGCCAACATCATCGGCTGCGACCTCGGCCCGAAAATCACCCCCATCGGCAGCCTCGCTACCCTGCTGTGGCTGCACGTACTGGCGCAAAAAAACATTACTGTCAGCTGGGGCTACTACTTCCGCGTGGGTATCGTGATAACCCTGCCGGTACTTTTTGTGACGCTGGCCGCGCTGGCTCTGCGCCTGTCTGTTTAACCTTAACCCCGGTGTTGCGACTGTGCAGCGCCTTTACGGAGTACCGCTTATGACTGACATCACCATTTATCACAACCCGGCGTGCGGGACGTCCCGCAACACCCTGGCGCTTATCCGCAACAGCGGCACCGAACCCAAGGTTATTCTGTATCTGGAAACACCGCCGTCCCGCGACGAGCTGAAGAAGCTGATTGCGGACATGGGCATCAGCGTACGCGCCCTGCTGCGCAAGAATACCGAACCGTACGAGCAGCTCGGCCTGGCAGAAGACCGCTTCAGCGATAACGAACTGCTCGATGCCATGCTGGCTCATCCGATCCTTATTAATCGCCCGGTGGTGGTGACGCCGCTCGGCACGAAGCTCTGCCGTCCGTCCGAAGCGGTTCTCGACATTCTGCCAGATCCGCAGCAGGGAGCCTTTACCAAAGAGGATGGCGAAGTGGTCATTGATGAGCACGGTCATCGCGTCAGCCACTGATTATTCACCAGGCTGCGGACATAACGAGTGTGAAAAAAGCCGGCATCTGCCGGCTTTTTTATATGCTGCGCTGGTTGACCCGCTCTGAGAGCTGAGTGGCACTCTCTTTTCTTTCACTGTAGCGGTCGGTCAGGTAGTTGCTTCGCCCGCGCGTCAGCAGGGTGAACTTCATCAGTTCCTCCATGACGTCCACGATGCGGTCGTAATACGGTGAAGGTTTCATGCGACCGTCCTCATCAAACTCGGCCCAGGCTTTTGCCACAGATGACTGGTTCGGGATGGTAATCATTCGCATCCAGCGCCCGAGAATGCGCATCTGGTTTACGGCGTTGAACGACTGTGAGCCGCCGCTGACCTGCATGACTGCAAGGGTTTTCCCCTGCGATGGCCGGACCGCCCCGGACGTCAGGGGTATCCAGTCAATTTGCGTCTTCATGATGCCGGTCATGGCACCGTGACGCTCAGGAGAGCACCAGACCATCCCTTCTGACCAGAGTACCAGTTCGCGCAGCTCTGCAACCTTCGGGTGCGTTTCAGGTACATCATCCGGCAGCGGCAGGCCGGACGGATTAAATATTTTCACCTCCGCGCCCATAGCCGTCAGCAACCGGGCAGCTTCTTCCGTGGTGAGCCGGCTGTAAGAGCGTTCCCGCAACGAACCGTAGAGCATCAGGATACGGGGCGGGTGTGGCACTTCTGCAGCCTTCAGCTTCTCTTCCGTAAGGGGCGCATCCAGGAGCGTCGGATCGATATTGTTCAAGGCATCATTCACGTTATTCACAATGGAGTCTCTTTAAGGGGCATCGCGGCAGACAGGCTGCAGTCGCTGCCGCCGGCGCAGCACTCTTCAGTCAGAAAAGCCATCAGCTGCTCAAGCTGCGCATAACAGGGCCTGCAGAACAGGGTTCGGCTCTGCCGTTCCTGACTTATGAGGCCAGCAGACATCAGCGCAGAAAGATGATGGCTGAGCGTGGAGGCAGGAATCTCAAGGTGCTTCTGTAGTTCGCCAACCGGCAGGCCGTGATGACCCGCCCTGACCAGCTCCCGGTATATGCTGAGACGGGTCGGGTGGCCCAGCTCCCGAAGTGCGTTTGCTGCGGTATGTAAGTCCATGCTGGCTCCAATAACTATATTTCCAGAATAATAGAAATATAGTCAGCGTCAAACATTAATTTAATCATCTTGGCACTCTGTTGATGACTTAAAATGACTAATCTGCTTCTGAACAGGTAATACATTAACGTCCGCTTCTGGCACATAGCGGCCCGTTTTACCCTTCGGGTTTGAGGGACAACCTTTTAAGAGCCTGTTCAATTTTCTCTGCGTCCTGTTCCACGATGGCTCTCTCATCGGGTGTGAGCGGAACTTCCTCAAGGTAACGTCTGACAGAGGCTTTGCTTTCCAGTATCAGTCCGCGCGCGCTCTGTTTGAGCAGGTTAAAATCGCAACCGATGCAGGCCATCCGGTGCTGACAGCTGCTCCAGAAGGGGTTCGTGCAGTATGAGTCACCCAGATCATAGTACGTTGAGGGGCCGGTCAGACTCGCGGCTTCCGGATCGTGGTCAATCAGCACGCTGATCATATGAGCGACCCTGTCTGCTTTTACGAACGATGCTGCCAGCTGAGTCGGACGGATGCGGATATAATGCATTGTCGACTGTGCGGATGAGTGACCTGACCACTGCATCAGCTCATGTAAAGACATGCCCCCGGTAACACTGGCCAGTGCTGTAACGGCAGAAGCACGGCCTCGGTGGCTTGTAATGGGACCGCGTGAATCTTCCGCAGGCATTCCTGCTCTGGCGCAGAGAACCGGAATAACAGTGAGATTTATTATGTCCCTGCCCACCGGTTTACCCCGATTCTGAAACAGGAAACGAACTTTTTCGCCGGTGCGTTCATCCGTAAGTGCTGCCTGCTCCTGAGGACGCTCACTGAGCCAGATATCTACATATTTTTTCACTACAGCCGAGACCGGCTTAACAAAAGCTTTAGAGGTTTTGCCGGCCGGCACGCTGAGATAGCACAAAGTGCCCGCCGGGATAGCACCACCGTTTTCCTGCAGAATGTCATCCGCCTGTGGAGTAATACAGTTCATTGTCAGACGCATCAGCTCGTTCTGTCGCAGCCCTGCATGTGTCCAGATAACCGCCATAGCCTGAAGCATAGACAGGGGATAATGAATTTCGCTCAGCAGATCTTCTTTACGCAGATTCAGGCTTGCCCAGACCAGTTTCAGCCAGACCGGATCATCAATGACGCGGGGATTCACGCCCTGACGAAACAGCGGTGTGTCAGGCGAGGACAAATGACGGGCCGGACTGAATTTTAATTTCCCCCAGCCCCAGCTTTCATAATCAAGCATAAAACGGCGAACTGCATAAACAAACCGGCTGCGGGAATGCGGCATCAGGGGCTTTCCTGAGCGGTTTGAACGCCTGCCCCCTTTATTTGTGTCCAGTGACAGCTCGTCCACTTTCAGTCGGCCAACCATTGCAATAAAGCTGGCGCAGGTTTCCATTGTCCAGTCAGACGGTTCGCATATTTCCGGCTTTTCCCGGGCAAGCCACAGGCCGCAGCGGAGAATGAAACTGTACTGAGTTTCTCTGGAGCGGGGGCGGAGTACCGACGTTTCCCGCCACTTCCGGCACCATCGGGCCCAGTCAGGCGCGATACCTTCTGTTGGCTTTTCATGCCACTCTTTATAATTACGCATTCTCAGGGGGCTTTTTATAATCCCCATAGCAGCAAGTGCATAGGATATTTTTCCTGTAACTCTTGCGATCCCCCGGTCGTGACAGTTCTGCCCCCGCCACAGCAGTTCTGTCGTAAAATTTTCAAGTTGCGGATCATTATTCATCAGCATCAGAACACCCAGCATACCCGACAGATTGTGTTTCTGATTCTGCCCGACATATCCCAGTGAGATCAGAACGTCTGTCAGCCGGTTAAGTTCATGGCTGACAAAAATCCGGCCATAGATGGCACTGGCGTACAGCGAAGGTGCACCATGCACTGGCAGGCTTAACGGAGAGGGAAACGGGCCGAGATGAAAGGCAAAAGCAGCAAGCAAAGGCCTGCCGGAACTGTGTTGCTGACAGAGCGTTAACCACCTTTCCTGCGTCCACAGCCAGCAGGGCTGACCCGCCCGGTGTGTTTCTGCAAGAACTGTAAGTATGGTAATTCTGACAAGTCTGGCACTGATACTGCTGCGTGAGGCAATGTCCTGCAGAGGCAACAGCAAAAACGGCAGAGAACCTGGCTGGTCGAGCGCAGCTGACCGCCGGTAGCCTGTACTTATTGCGTCTCTTTCCTCAGGACTTAACGCATCTCTCAGCTGATAATCTGTGCGTTTAAAAGGCACATAAGTGACTCTGGCCGTTTTTTCATTCATCAGTAAGGCTCCTGAAAAATAAGTCCGGCGACTTTCCTGTCGGTTTCAGCCACGGCTGCGGCTATCCGGCCAGCCAGATCGTAACCTGACAGATGGATATAAATTTGTGTGGTGCGCAGATCCCTGTGTCCTGCATAAGTCGCCAGCTCATGCAGTTTCCAGCCGGCCCGCGCCAGATGGGTCAGACGAAGATGGCGGAAGGTATGTGTTGTAATCTGTGGAAGCCCGGTATCCAGAGCCCATCTGCGTACGGTTTTACTCCAGTTCCACACAGAAAGGGGTGTGCCATAATTACGATCAGAAAATGAACGGAACAGCGCACCCTGTGTCCAGCCAGCCTGCTTCAGCTGCCGAAAATGATTTGCCAGTACCGGCGTCACGTCCGGACCATAACAAATAATTCTTTCCCGCCTGCTTTTCGTTGTTTCCGGGCGGATACGGATCAGGCGATGCGCAGGGTCGATATCCTCAAGCGCCAGGGCTGTCACCTCTGCACGGCGGAGTGCACCAAAATAGGCAAGCGCGAGCATCAGCCGGTCACGCAGGGAGGCAGTTGAAACATGTTTAAGAAATTTCAGCCATTGCTCATCATCAGGTATTACGGGTAAGCGGGTGATACGCGGGACCAGCCCCCGCCCGGTATAAATGACGCCGGGTAAACCCGCACGGGGTAGCGGATTGAGACTGCATATATCCTGATAAAGCAGAAAGTCATACCAGAGACGGATCACAGAAAGGCGCAGCTGGAGCGTGGCGCTGGCTGCGGGAAAAGGCATGCCGGGTAACTGAGGGCTGATGTAGGCGGCCAGGTCTTCAAACCGGGCCTTTTCAGGTTCAATGCTGTTCTGGCTGCAGAATGCAAAATAATGGCTGAGGGCACTGCGGTAGGCGGAGAGTGTGGTCTGAGCCCGGCCCAGGTCGGACAGCAGTTTCAGCCAGCGCTCCGCCAGTACCAGCACATCCTCGTTTGGTGGAATCATCATTGTGTTTACCTCTGACAACAGCATTGCTGCTCAAAGTTTACCCAATCAATGTTGCATTCCACTTAACTTACTAAAGTTCGTAATTAGAGCTGAACACCTGAACGCCGTTTTGCCTGAAAAAACGCTCGTTCTGAAACAGCGGAGCCGCCATTTTAATCCCTAAGCGTTTAGCCTCCACCGATCGTGCGATTACACAGCCATCATTGTTCGACACGACAACAATGGGCTTACCGCGCAGATCCGGCCTGAATACAGTTTCACAGGATGCATAAAAATTATTGGCATCTGCCAGCGCAAACATGATTACTCTCCCACCGGTCCGTTGAATCCCAGCCGGCCACATCGGTGAGTGCGTATGCAACCACACCCCATACGGGAAGTCCCTGACTCACATCCAGCAGGGTAATGGTTTCATCTGAATCCGGCGCCTGCAGGGCGGGAACCGGATCGAGTAGCAGGCGCCGCAGCGTCAGCTCCCCGTCGAACTCGGCCACGATGAGCTGGCCATGCGCCGGTACCAGTGCACGATCGATGGCCAGCACAGACCCTTTCACGATGCCGGCATCAGGAAAGCTGCTGTCGCTGCGCATCAGATAGGTTGAATAAGGTGAAAGATGAACGAGGTCGCCCAGACTCAGTCGTGCTTCTGTATAGTTCTGGGCCGGACTCTGGAAAGCCATTCAAATATTCCTTTCTGACCAGTTTTCAGCTTTTGGAAATAAACCTGTATTACCTTAATGTCTGTGATACAGGATGAATTCATTACTCATGATGTCAGTATACGTCGATGCCACCATTACGCCATATCAGTTACATACGCGCATACTCAGAATTCATACTAATGCCTGGTAGAAGAAATAAGATTACGATAAAGACTTAATTAATTTCTGTTTCAGAGCACGTTACAGGCGAAGATTCATTCCACAGACGGTTAAATTCTGTCTGGTACTGTCGCGCAGTTTCCGGCTCGTCCATAATAACCAGCGCATTTTCAGCATTTCTTTTTTCGGCCGATGACGTGTAATTAAATGATCCGGTTTCTACCGCGTTTCCGTCAGCAACAATAAATTTATTGTGCATGATGTTGTACATGCCGTTGACGCGCACCTGTACACCCGCGCAGGCCAGCGCGCTGACGAGTGACCAACGGTCCCGGCTTTTCTTCTCATCGGCAACCAGGCGAACCGCCACGCCCCGCACCACAGAGGCAGACAGCGCCTGCGCCACGGGCTGGCTGGTGAAGTTATAGGCCGCCACATCCATGCTCTGGCGTGCGCTGCCGGCGAACTGCAGTATCAGGTTCAGCGCCGTGCCGCCGGGAGAGAACCCTGCCGTCACGGTGGCAAAGGAACAGGGTATAAATAACACTATTACTCTGGCCTTATATTTACTCACGGATAGTCACCTGGCGGGAAAACGATTAACTATTCTAGCACTTATCATGTTTATTTAATTAAATAACTTACTATTACTATCGCAACAAAATATAACAAATATGGATTAATTCATTATTAACCCCTGCCGATAATATCAAGTACACAGGGAGGGAGAAACAATGAACGAATTTCACGAAATAAACATTCTCACCGCGCGCGGTGATATTAACGGGGCACTCTCACTGATTGGTAAATGGAGTGAGAGCATCGCCCGTAAAATCATGAAAAAGGCGGGTTACAGTGTGACGCCACATGCCGGTCGCGCGTTCTGGACGTGGGTGCAGGTCACGCTGACGGATTCAGCCCGGCAGCGCCGCTGTGGCTACAGAGTAAGGGCTGAGCGCAGGGCACCCGTACGTTACAGTCGCCAGCAGGCGCTGGAGAATTATGACGCGTATGCGCAGATGATGGCCTCAGACGTCACGCCGCAGGCTGAGGCTGCCCCGCAGGGAGATGTAGCGCCCCTCAATCCGGGTCCTGAAAAAAGTATCGCAGTCTGCGGCCGCACAGAAAGCCTGATACTCCTTCGCTGGCACGGCAAGCCAGCGTCGGCACGCTCCGTTCCGGTACTCCAGCTCCAGCACGCCTGTGGTCGCATCGTATCCCGCGCTGCTGAAAAGCGCAGAGGCTACATTATGTCTGTTCATGGTGTTATTCCATGCAGGTCCATGATGAATAAGATCGTTGATCGTAAAAGTGCGGGGCATCCGTACAGAATGCCTGAGCAGGGTAAAACAGAACGGCACACATCAGGCTGTTTACTGACGGATCATCCGCTGCATGTCCGTCATTCTGAGCTGTCCCGGGCGTTCACTGTAGCCTGTAAAAAGAGTACCCGGAGGAACAGGGACCCGGCACCACCTACTGCTTTGTGGAGATCAACTGCCTGACGTCAGCATTCCCGGTTTTTAAGCGCGGCAGACACCCGCTCCTGTACCCGCGCCAGAAACGCCTGCGCCGTCGTGTCCCAGTTCGCCGGCACAAATTCCCCTTTATAATGCGTCCGGAAATCCCGCTCGGTATCGTCGCACCCGTCTAGAAACAGCTCAATGTCGGCCAGCAGGGCGTGAAGATTCGCGTCAGGCATGTCGTGGATGTAGGCCTGAATTTTGGGCTCTATCTCATGTCCGGGTTCGGCCATTACGTAATCCTGACCGAAATAAACGCCGATAAAATTATCCAGTTCGCTGATGCTGATACGGTCCACTACACCTCCGGAAACGCAGTCAGAATAAAATAAGGTTTGCCGTTAAATGACCTGAAATCAATCACCACGCGGACGGCATAACAGGTAACGGTCTCCTGATTTGCTCTGCGCACCATGATCCCCGTGGGATGCGCAAACCTGCGGCTCAGACGCATGCGGGCTCGCATGCCGGGCGGAACGTTTTTACCCACATCGCTATCTGATTCTTAATAACAAGTTCTGATGTGTTCTTAATTGTGTAATTTCAGGTTGTCATATATAGATATTTTTTCCAGAAAATAAAGCATGGCAAGAACTGCAACAGAATTTGTGCGAAATACAGTCGACGCACTTGTGTATAGATTTTTTCTTTATTCCATAACGGAATAATTTTTGCAAATTCTAGTAAATTATATATACATCAGACCATTAACAAACCTCTCATTCAGAAAACATCATCGCTCATACAGAATAAGCAGAGTTTTTAAGGTTATCCCCTTAGCGGTGTAGCCGATGCTCAGAAAGTTGCCAGCAAAGCCACAATCATTGATTTTTTGTATTTGATTTTACTTATCCCATTAATGTCTGTGTGTTATCAACGCGCCAGCACCTTCTAAAAAAGTTGCGACAACACCTCAAAACCTGAGCAGGTCAGAAGGGTCACTGTAGCCAGTGAAGCCGTCACCATGCGGGCTAGGGCTTTGCGCTGCGCTGAACCCTCCGGCCAGAAGGGTATGCAGCTGCGCGTCCTGAGCACCGGCGGCTTCGCGGCGCCAGCCCGATCGCTGCAACAGCGTATCGAGCCCTGCGAGAGCACCGGTAATCCGGACCGGCAGGGGAATGCGCTGCTGACCCTGTTCGTCAAAGCCAGTATCCAGCGCATTACGGTTAAGGTAAATGCCCGCTACGGACGGACTGAGGCGCAGTTTCCGGCGGCCGCTCCATTCGCTTTTTGCCAGCACCATGTAAATCCAGCCGGTTATCTTCACGGCATGCAGCGCATGCTGCAGCCGGAACAAATCGTTCTGCGCCAGCAGGTTGCCGTTGCCGGCGCGCCACAGGCAGTCGAGCTTGCCGGGCAGGTCAGCACGCAGGCCTTTCTGGCGCCCCTCTTTCAGCAGCCAGCTGGTGTCGCTGGCCAGCTCACGGCCAAAACGACGTTGCTTCTCTGCAGTGGCCAGCCAGCGGGTCAGAAACAGATTGTCCTGTGCGGGTGAGGTAGCGAGCCCGTCGCGCCGTGCGGTATGCAGGGCAATCAGCCCGCACCAAGCAAGATGACTGACGTTCAGATTTTCTTTATCCATAGGGTATTCCGTGATGCCTGACCACAGTATAGGGTGGCACTGATAGCCGGCATTTTATGACATCAGCCCTCCTCAGAGAACCCCGCCATCACCGTCGCGGTGTAACTCCACTATTTCCTGGTCAGGATAGGTTTCAAGCATATCGATCGCGTTCAGCATGACCGTTTTCATATCCGGCGACCATTCATCCGTTTCCGTCAGTTCTTCACGAATGAATCCGGCAATGCGCAGCCGTGTGGTTTCAAGACCGTCGCCGGCCAGCGCGAGAACCACTGCGCCGATCATGATGTAAACCTTCTCCAGTTCCCCGTACTGCTGTTCAGTAACCTGCATAGCACTTACCTCTCAGACGTAGCCGGATAGGCGAGCAGTGCGCACCCTGTCCTGTGGATGCCGCGATAGCGGCATGGAGGCGCCAGAAACTGTTAATGACAGCTCAAGCCCAGCAAAGTCGGTTACTGCGCGGATGGTGGCGAAAGCCCGATGCTGATGATTCACCTGTACGAGCAGGGGAAACTCAGCAATCATCATGTCGGTGTCTGACAATTTATATTTATCCGTAAAATGCCATCCGCGACATAAATCGTCGTCTCTGGCTCAGAACAATCCGGGTCAATCGTAAGGTCGGCTTTGAGCGAAGACCAGACCTTGTAGCTCTAGGGCACGATATAATCAGATGCTATATCTATAAATAAATGTATCGTCAATCACTCCCGTGCTGTCCAGTCGATCAAAAGTGAATCGCCACGGATAATCTAGACACTTCCGAGCCGTTGATAATACTGGTTTTCATATTCTGTCGGTGGCATCTGATCGCTAGAACCATGCCGACGCTTACTGTTATAAAACATTTCGATGTAA
>Ga0308162_1000516_pt1 | contig 39845 bp, 41 predicted proteins | sample PhySR2_FD_201370 | JGI IMG/M metagenome (GOLD analysis project Ga0308162, IMG submission 201370) | Phyllosphere microbial communities from UC Gill Tract Community Farm, Albany, California, United States - DLSLS.R2 | ecosystem: Host-associated > Plants > Phyllosphere > Unclassified | place: USA... | reverse complement strand
CGGTTCTATAAAGTGGTCTGATATTGAGGCGCTTTTTACCGCATTAGGGGCGGAGATTCACGAAAGGGAAGGTTCTAGGATCGCGGTGCTGTTGAAAGGTGAGAAACGAATCTTTCACCGGCCTCACCCCAGACCTACCACTGACAAGGGGGCGGTTAACTCCATACGGATCTGGTTGGATAGCTTAGGAATGAAACCATGATGAACAATACACTGAAAATCGACGGCCACGTGGCCGTCATCACCTTTGACCCTGAAATTGAAATGTTCCGGGGGGAGTTTGTCGGACTGAATGGCGGCGCTGACTTCTACGCCTACAGTGTTGACGAGCTGAAAAAAGAAGGCTCTACCTCGCTTGCGGTCTTTTTGGATGAGTGTGAAAAAGATGGCATTGCGCCTTACAAATCGTACAGCGGCAAAGTGACCACCCGTTTGTCGCCAGAACGTCATCAGGCGCTAGCTATCGCGGCACAGGCCACCGGGCAGTCAATCAATGAGCTGCTGAATGAAGGCGTTGATCTGGTCATAGAAAAACACTCGTGAGTCACCGGCAACAAAAAGCCGCCAATCACTGGCGGCTGTTGCTTATTCGCTGGGTAGCTCATACGGCGCGAATTTAATCACCTCTTCCCCGATCCACTCGTTGACCTCTTTCATTCGCTCCTGCAGCGGCGTGAGTTCGTTGCGTACAAACACCTGTGCGGCTTTTTTCACATCCCCGAACCCGCCGGAATTATCAGGAATAATCCCCATCATTTGAGGCGGCACCCGATGAGCGCTCAACAGGTCATCCCGGCTGGCTTTTTTGATGTTGAAAAAGTCATCCTTGGTCGCGACTTCACTCAATGGGATAATTTTAATGCCGTCCGGTTTACCGTTTGGCGCGGACATAAACACGTTTCGAAAATTGCCGGTGCCTTTGGTCTGCGAGAGTTCACGCTTTAGGGCATTCATATCACTGGCGCTGATTGAAGCGTCGGTTGCATAGAGGATATAGCCTGCATGTGCGCCATTTTTATAGTATTTCAGGCGGAACAAGGTCGCCGATTCATTCAGCCAGGCGGAGTTTAGCGCGCTGAGATATTCCGGCAGGCCATACAGTTCTTGGTTGATATCCGGCTCAATCAGGTGGAACACACTACCCGGCGCGAACGGGTGCGCCTCTTTCCAACCTTGCACAAACCAATAAGCATCCCTTTCAACACCCCGGCGCGTGTATTTGGCCGGCGCACATTTCAGGTGTAACGGCTTGCCTATCTGGTTTTTACGCACTTCTAAATAAGCATTGCCAAACACCAGATAATCTAGCGCGTAACGGCTAAATTCCTGTTGGCTTAACAGCCGGTGCGGGATGAATGTTGACGCTAAAATGTTGCGCTTAACATACATCGGCGAGCTGTGGTGAACAGCGGCGCGCACGCTGCGTGCCAGTCCGTCGAAAGAGATCGGCGGTTCGTACCATTTGCCGTTACCGGTGCACTCGATGTAATCCAGAATTTCCCGCTTATCCAGCACGGCGGACGGCTCGCCAAATGAGAACGCCTCAAAGCCTTGTTCCTGCGCTGCTGGGGCAGGGGGCGTTAATGCCTTGCGGCCTCTGCGCTTGCTCATTCTGCTGCCTCCTGCTGCGGCCATTCGCAGAGATACATCTGGCGGAATTCTTCTGGGCTGGATTCACGCTTGAAGGCTTCAACGTCCAGCGAGTCCCAAACACCACCCTGTGCGACGGAATCGTTGATCGTGTGTACCTGTGAAAACCCCTTAGCCTGTGAACGTTTCCACACCGCGAAAGCCTCAGCGTTTGGCGATACAGATGTGAACAGCGTTAAGCGATAGCGCTTATTGCAGGAAACGCCGAGAGCACTCTGATAAAGCGCGTAAGGATGGTTGCACCATGCGTATTCGCTTATATAAACATTGCCGTGTAGCGCGGCAAGATAAAGGCCAAGGCCACCATGAAAAGCGATTGTTGCCCCATTGGTGAAGGTAATATCACTGTCATCCTGCGCTATTTTGACACCGACCTGAGCCGCAAAATGGCAGATGTATTTACGCGACCACGCCAAGGCATATTTTAACAATGGGGCAAAATAGTGCTGGTTGCGCCCGCTTTCCATGGCATCAATTAATCCTTCCAGAGCAAAGAACATATCGGCCCCGGCTTGGCGGTGTTTGGTGTAGCTACGGCGGCGATGTACAAGGCCATCCGCATACCAGCGGCGCTGATAGGGAGTTGCCAAGGTGTCCAATAAAGCTTTCAGGTCAGCGAGCTGTTGAGCGGTAAATGCATATTTCATCAGAAAAACTCCAAAATGTTAGGCTTACTCAGGCCGCTGCCTGCGGTGAGCGGTTCGTTTAACAGGGCGTGCATGATTGCCCACGCGACATCGGCGTGGCTGGCTTCTTCACTGCGGCTGGCGGTATAGGTGGAGCGTGCGCCGCTGGCGGTCATGGTCTTGCGGATTGCCATAAAGGCGGCGGTGATATCGGTGTGGCTGGTGTCGTATTCCAGACAGCCGCGCCCAATGGTGTCTTTGGCTTTCAGCACCATGGCGGTCTTGATTTCTGGGGTGTATTTGATTTCTCTCGCGGCCGGGAAGAATTCGCGCACCAGTTGGAAAACCCCTTGCCCGACGGTGGTCGCATCGATGCCGATGTATTCCACGCAATATTTTTCGGTGAGGTCTGCGATTTTCTGCGCCTGATCGGCAAAGTTCATGCCTTGCCACTGGTGACGCTCGAGCACGCGGAATTTGCCACCGGCCACCATAGGCGGCGCGATGACTGCACACCCGGCGCTGTCGCCGCCGTTGGCTTCTGACGGATCGTAACCAATCCACACCGGACGATAGCCAAACGGCCGCACTGCGTAGGGGTTGACGTCCTCCCACTCTTCCAGCGTGTCGACCATGCAGCCTTGCAGCTCGGCGAACGGGAACACCGACGCGGTATCGTCCACGAATTCACACATCAGCAAGTTTTGATACTCACTTGGCGCGTACTCAAGGGACAGCTGATTAAGGTCAAACAGGTTACAGCCGCCGGTCAGCGCATCTTCTACCGTGACAATTTGCCGCCACTGCCCATCCCCACACAGCACACCTTTTGCCAGATGGCTGTGACTGAGGTCGAGCTGAATGTGGTCGTTCTTACTGCGGCGACCTTTGTTGAACAGCTCACCTGACCAGAACGGGTAAGCCGAATGCGCCAGACTGGATGGCGTGGAAAAGTAGGTTGTGCGCCATTTCTTGTGCAGTGACATCCCGCTGGCGACTTTGCGCAGCTCCTGGAATTTCGGGATCCAAAAATATTCATCCAAGTAGAGATTGCCGGTGTAGCTCTGCGCGGTGCGCACGTTGGTGCCAAGGAATATCAGGCGTGCCCCGTTCGGTAACACCATGGGATCGCCTTTCAGGTCAACATCAACCTGTCGGGCAAAATCAATGATGTAGTTGCGGAAGACATGCGCCTGCGCCTTACTGGCCGATAAGAAGATTTGATTGCGGCCGGTGGTCAGCGCATCCATTAACGCCTCACGGGCAAAATAGAAGGTTGCGCCAATCTGGCGCGATTTCAGGATATTGCGGATGCGGTGTTGCATCCCGGCACGGTGCCAGCCGCGCTGATATTCGAAGCAATCCCCCAGAAAAATATCGTTAAGCTTGGCAATGGCAGCTTCACTGAACAGGTTGCGCTCTACGGGCTTACGTTCGCCTTTGTTACGGTTGGCGACGTTCGGGTTTAAATCTGCCTCGTTGCCGCTCATTGAATAGCGGTTAACCCGCGCCAGCCGTTCAATCTGGCGGCCGAGCAGGTCAATTTCTTTAAAGTCGATCCCCTCCTTTTGCGTTTTCATGATGAGCTGAATTAACCGCGCTTCCATGCTCTGTTCCACGCGGGAAATGGGCGCGATAGCGTCCCATTTATCGCGCAGCTTCCAGCTCTGCACGGTCGGTGCCTTGGCATTCAGCGTTTCCGCAATTTGGCGCACAGAGAAGCCCTGCCAGTAGAGCAAGGCAGCTTGGCGGCGCGGATCGCTGATGATGGTTGTCGTCGGTGTCGTGTTCATGTTGCCAAGGCTACGGAAGCGCCGAACGACTCGCATTAAGCCCTTGTTGTGCCTCAGATCTTCCAACCGCAACGCGTTGAGACGTGACGCCATTCCCCTGAAACTAGCCCCGAACCCAACCACCACAACTGGAGCCGTTTACATGGCAAAGAAAGTTTCTAAGTTTTTCCGCATCGGCGTTGAAGGCGACACCGTTGATGGCCGCGAGATCGGCGCGACGGATATTCAGCAGATGGCTGCGAGCTACAGCCCGAAGGTGTTCGGCGCTCGCATCAACATGGAACACATCAAGGGCATTTTGCCCGATGGCTATTTCCGCCGTTATGGCGGTGTCGTTGAGCTGAAAGCCGAGAAAATCGATGAGCCGGGGGAACCGCTGTTACACGGCAAGTGGGCGCTGTATGCCAGTCTGGCCCCGACCGCCGATCTGGTGTCGATGGTTGGCGCAGGCCAAAAGGTTTACACCTCAATGGAGATCCGCCGCGACTTTGCCAAGACCGGCAAATCCTACCTGATTGGGTTGGCCGTCACCGATGACCCGGCCAGCCTCGGCACTGACATGCTGGAATTCAGCCGCCGCCACGATGACGTCGAGTTTTCCGCACCGCTGGAAGTCCATTTTGATTTTGAGCCTGCCGCTGACCCTGAATCCTCATTCTCTGCCCGCATTAAAGCGATGTTTACCCGCAAGCAGACTGGCGACGATGTGCGATTTGCTGAGGTGGAAGGTGCCGTGATGACCGTGGCCGAGCAGTTGCAGGAAGCGGAAGTGCGTTTTACCCAGACTACCACCGCGCTCAATGAAGAGATCGCCGGACTCAAGCAACAGGTAGAAACCGGCCACAGTGCTTTCAGTGAGCTGAAAGCGCAGCTTTCCAACACCGAAAGTTTTAGCCAGCCGACCCGCCCGGATGCCACTGGCGGCAACGGTGCGCAGGACGTGATGACCGACTGCTAAGGCAGTCACACCCGATAAAATCGAATAAAAACAGGAATAAAAATGCGCAAGCAAACTCGTTTTAAATTTAATGCTTTTATGTCCCGCGTTGCCGAGCTGAACGGCGTTGATACCGGCGATCTGGATAAGAAATTCAGTGTAGAGCCGTCTGTCACGCAGACCATTATGACCCGCGTACAGGATTCCTCCACGTTCCTGACCCGCATCAATATCTTGCCGGTGCGGGATATGAAAGGGGAAAAAATCGGGCTGGATGTTAGCGGCTCCATCGCCAGCACCACTGACACCGCTGGCGGCGATGAGCGCGAAACCGCTGATTTTGCCACGCTGGATGCGGAGGGTTATTTCTGCCAGCAGGTGAACTATGATTTCCACATCCGCTACAACACCCTTGACCTGTGGGCGCGTTATCAGGACTTCCAGACCCGCTTACGCGATGCCATCGTAAAACGCCAATCCCTTGACCGCATCATGATCGGCTTTAATGGCACGCACCGCGCGAAAACCTCCAACCGCGTCAAGTTCCCGCTTTTGCAGGATATTGCGCCGGGCTGGTTGCAGAAATACCGCGAGAATGCGCCGAGCCGAGTGATGAATAAAGTGGTTGCCGAAGATGGCAGCGTGGTGTCTGAAAAGGTCCGTGTGGGTGCCGGTGGCGATTACGCTAATCTCGATGCGCTGGTGATGGATGCCACCAACACCCTGATCGCGCCGTGGTATCAGGAAGACCCGGAACTGGTGGTGATCTGCGGTCGCCAGTTGCTGGCCGACAAGTATTTTCCTCTGGTCAATCAGGAACAGCCCAACACCGAAGCACTGGCTGCTGACCTGATTATCAGCCAGAAGCGTATCGGCAACCTGCCAGCCGTGCGCGTGCCGTACTTCCCGGCGGATGCGCTGTTGATCACCCGCATGGATAACTTGTCGATTTATTGGCAGGAAGACACGCACCGCCGCCATATGGTGGAAAACTCTAAGCGTGATCGCATCGAAAACTATGAATCCATCAACGAGGATTATGTGGTTGAGGATTACGCATGCGGCTGTCTGGTGGAAAACATCGAGCTGTTAGCTGCGGAGCCAAAAAAAGATGATATCGCCGAGCTGGCCGGTGCCATTGTCAAGGCTGTCAAAGTCGCTGCCGCGCCAGCGGAGCCTGTCGCTGATGCTGAGGTGAAAGACTCGGGTGAGGCACCGGCCGACGACAAAGCGAAAGGCGGTAAATAACCATGACCAGCCCTGCCCGACGTCACCTAATGCGCCAGTCAGCGGTCGAGGCCGCGCAGCGGAAAAATGACCCGCTGCGCCATGCCAACGGCTACGAACTGATGATGCTTAAACTCTATGAAGATAAGCGAAAGCTCAAGCAGATACGCTCACAAGAGCGCAAGGCCGAACTCAAGCGCCAACTGCTGCCGGACTATGCCCCCTGGGTTGCCGGAGTGCTGGCCGAAGGTAACGGTGCGCAGGACGCCATTCTGATGACGGTCATGATCTGGCGACTGGATGCCGGGGACATCCCCGGCGCGCTGGACATTGCCCGCTATGCGTTGCGCCACAAGCTGGCACCGCCGGGCAATTTCGCGCGCTCCACGCCGTACCTCATCGCAGAAGACGTCGCCGAGTCTGCCACCCGCGCCCATGAGGCCGGGGAGCCGGTCAATATTGACCACCTCATGCAGACCATGGAACTCACCGACGCAGAAGACATGCCCGACCAAGTGCGCGCCAAGCTGCACAAGATCACCGGGTACGTCCTACGCGAAACGGGCAGGGCTGAACTGGCATTAAACCACCTGAAGCGTGCGTTGCAGTTGCATAACGGCTGCGGCGTGAAAAAGGACATTGAACGGCTGGAACGGGCGATCCGTACTGCCGCCAGCCGCTAACAGAACGCGCCCCGCGCCGGGCGGCACGATGGCCGCGACAGGTTTCACCTTGTCAACGCCGTCGTCCACCGCCCCCTATTTTTTGAGGTCACATGAGCACCGTCATTATAAAACCACGCCCGGACGCGCCAGCCCCGCGCCCGGAGGATGAGCCGATCATTAAAAACGTCTTTTTCTTTCCGGATATCACTCCGGCAGACGTGCGCGACGTGATGCGCATCGAAGGCACGATCACCGCACCACGGCTACGACTGGCAATTAAAAGCGCGATGGCGGAAGTCAACGCCGAGCTGTTCATTTACCGCCGCGACCAGATGGCCGACGGCTATCAGCGACTGGAGGATGTGCCGGGCGACCAGCTCGACGGCGAAAGCATCCGGGTGAGTGAATACCGCAACGCCGTCAGTGCGATGACCATGGCGAAGCTCTCGGAGCAATACCGCAGCTTCGACACCACCTCCACCGGCGGCCGCAAGGCCGATGTGATTGAGGCCTCAATCGGCGAGCTGTGGCGGAATGCCCGCAACGCGATCAGCAACGTGGCCGAGCAATCCCACTGTATCATCGGGCTGCTCTGATGAAAATCTATGCCCTGCTGGGCGACACCGTTGACGCGATTTGCTGGCGCTACTACGGGCGCACGCAAGGTGTGGTTGAACAGGTTTACTCACTTAATGAAGGGCTGGCCGATGCCGGGGCGATTTTGTCCCACGGCCAGCCGGTAGAGCTGCCGGACGTGACCGCCGCGCCGCAGCGTGAAACCGTCAATTTATGGGACTGACAATGGAGCGAATTACCTCATTTTTAGCCTACGCGGTGGCGATTTTCCTTGCGTGGATCGGCAAGTATTCGCCGCAGGATATTGCCTTTATGGTCGGTGCCGCCGTCGGCGTCGGTACCTTTTTTGTTAACTGGTACTACCGCCGCAAAAGCTATCAGTTACTGAATAAATTAGGTGTTAGCCGGAGGGTATACGATGAACTTAATCGCTAAACGTTGCGCCGTGGCCGCCGTGCTGGCGCTGGCTGCTTTACTGCCGCAATACAACACCCTGCACACCTCGGAGGCTGGATTGCGGTTGCTGGCTGATTTTGAAGGCTGTCGGCTTTCCCCTTACCAGTGCAGCGCGAACGTGTGGACGAGCGGCATCGGTCACACCGCCGGGGTGGTGCCGGGCAAGGTCATTAGCGAACGCCAAGCCGCCGTCAATCTGGTAGCTGATGTTTATCGGGTAGAGCGTGCTATAGGTCGCTGTATGCCTGTCACGATGCCGCAGCCAGTGTATGACGCGGTAGTGTCCTTTGCCTTTAACGTTGGCGTGACGGCGGCGTGTGGCTCCACACTGGCCAGTTTCATCAAACAACTACACTGGCGCAGTGCCTGCGAGCAGTTATCACGCTGGGTGTATGTCAACGGGGTTAAAAACAGAGGGCTGGAGCGCCGCAGGGCGTCAGAAATGGCCTACTGCCTGACAGGGGTTGACCAATGAATCGCACCGCCGCGCTGTTACTGGTGTTAGCACTGGCCGTCGCCGGTTGGTTGAAATGGCAGGTTGTCGCCCTGGGTGATCAGTTGGATGAAACGCAGCGGGAAAACAGCAGGATTTCGACGGCGCTGACCGATACCCGCACGGCGATCACCACGTTGCAGGCAGCGGCCGGCCAACTGGCGCAGGAAGAGAAAAGCCTGAGAAATGACCTCAACAATGCGCACCGGCTGGCGCTGACCCGCGAACAAAAAATACAGAGATTACTCAATGAAAACCAAATTTTACGTGATTGGTTCAACACTCCTTTGCCTGCTGATGTTGCAAGGCTGCACCAGCGCCCCGGCTTCACCGGCGCCGCAAATTATCTACGTTGGTTGTCAGGCGGTGAACCCGTGCCAGATACCGGCAAGCAGCCCGAAAAATAACGGCGACCTGAGCGCCGACATTCGCCAGCTTGAAAACGCCTTGGCGGCCTGCGCGGTGCAGGTCGACGCCATCAAAATCTGTCAGGAGCAACACCATGCTAAAACCGCAACAGCTCCGCGCTGAGCTGGCAAGCTGCCTGCAATGGTTGCAGCGCAACCCCGAAAGTCTGCAGGTACGGGTACAAGGTGGAAGCATTGCCGCCACGCTTGCCACCTCGCTGTCGCATGAGTACAGCTACACGCTGAATCTGCTGTTTCTGGATTACACCGGCGATCTGGATTTAATCGTGGTACCGATACAGGCGTGGCTACGAGAAAACCAACCAGACATTATGGCCACCCCAGAAAAGCGCCGTACCGGTTTTACTTTCGCCACGGATTTTAATAACGACGGCTCTTACGATTTCAGCGTATCCCTGCAGTTAACCGAGCGTGTGGTGGTCAACGAGCAAGACGGCGGTGCGCTGCACGTTAAGCACCTGCCGGAGCCGCCGTTGCCGGAAAACGTCACGCGCCCGCAGCAGCTTTTTGTTCACGGTGAATTAATGAGTGAATGGCATGAGCGAGCTTAGCCCCTTTGACGCCCGTTTAGTCGGGCTGATTACCGCATTGTCGCCGCAGTCCCGCAAATCGTTGGCCGTTGCCGTGTCAAAGCGTTTGCGTGCCAGCCAACAGCAAAACATCAAGCGCCAGCAGGCACCGGACGGCACCCCGTATGCCCCGCGTAAAACGCCGTTGCGTAAAACAAAGCGCCTGCGCGATCGGGCTATGTTCTCAAAGCTACGCTCCACCCGTTACATGAAAGCCAAGGGTAACAGCGACGATGCCGTGGTGGAGTTCGTCGGGCGTGTGCAGCGAATGGCTAACGTGCACCATTATGGACTGCGTGACCGGCCATCACCGAACAGTGACCCCGTGAAATATGAGGAACGCCCGTTGCTGGGATTTAGCAAGGATGATATAGAGAAAATTGAAGATGAACTGATTATGCATTTAAGTCGTTAGCTGATTATCTATACTCAAAAGCTTGCCATATTGTCGATAGTGTAATAATAAGGTGTTTTTGCATCCATGGATAAGGTGGTGTTATGCTGGAAAATATTTTTAACTTTGAGTCGATTATATCGATTGCTCTCGGTTCGCTTGTAAGCTTTAAAGCGCTAAAGGTGAAGAGTGTTATCAATAATCAGAGCCCTACAATTAATGGTGATGGGAACTCTGTTACATATAATAACTATATGGCAAAAACCCAGAAAAACTTTAAATACTTTTGGAATGTCCTTTTTGCAATTGTGTTTCTCTTGCTACCTGTCTTTGGTTCCCGTTTTGGGGTGGCGTTGTACTCATTCTCATTTTTGTCAGTAGTGTTTTGCCTTGTTGGGGTAGTCATGACAGTACGTAATTACGGTGGTGAGCGTGCATTGGATATCTTTTACATAGTGCTAACATTGTTGATAAGCGTTTTGGCTTATTACACAGTAGTTAATATGGCGAGTTTTTGGGGCTATTATCAAGGTTACTACGGGCGATTGTTTAGCGCTATTTCCTCATTTAGACCTTCCTTGTCCTACATTGAATATGTAACTGGATTGCTTTACATGTTCATTATTTCATTTGGTTTTGTGATGGTTTTTGTTTCGCTAATGTACTCTACTTTTGCATATATAAAGGAAAGGGATTTTGATGAGTTGATCAAGTTCTCTTGCTATCATTTTAGTGTTGCATTAATTGGGTATGTTTTAGCATCCAATACTCTTTGGGCATTAAAAAACAACGACCTTCAATATGTTTTATATGTCTTGCATGCCCCAGTAAGTTTTTTCACATCATTTTTCTGAACTGGTCTGTTGTGTCTTAATCCTTCCAACCCCTTTCCGTTGTCGCCGCCCGCTCCGGGCGGCATCCTTTCAGCATGAATAATCAATCCGACATTATGCGCCTGCTGCGCAATCTAATCCGCATTGGCACGGTGGACGCCGTCGACCGTGAGCGCGGTCTTTGCCGAGTCAATACCGGCGGCAACCTTACTGACTGGCTTCACTGGATGACCTGCCGGGCGGGCCGCGCCCGTGTGTGGTGGGCACCGTCAGAAGGTGAACAGGTGTTAGTGCTGTCGCTGGGTGGAGAACTGGATACTGCCTTTGTGCTGTCGGGTATCTTTTCCGATAACTTCCCGGCCCCGTCGGCGTCGGCGGATGCGCTGCATATTACTTTCCCTGATGGCGCGGTGATGGAGTATGAACCCGCCAGCGGTGCGCTGAGTGTGATCGGCATTAAAACCGCCAATGTGCAGGCGTCAGAGTCGATCACCGCCAGTTCCAAGGTGGTGATGGTCAAGGCTGAAAAAATCACCCTTGATGCCCCGGAGGTGGTCTGTACCAGCAAGTTGACCACCGGCACGCTGGAGGTGAAAAGCGGCGGGAAGATGACCGGCAGCATTGAGCACAGCGGCGGCAGCATCACGTCTAACGGCGTGGTAATGCATACCCATACCCACGGCGGCGTGCAGAACGGCGGCGGCAACACGGATAAACCGGCATGAACAACGCGAAATACCTTGGCATGAACCGCGACACCGGCCGCATGTTAACGGATATCGACCATATACGGCAATCCGTGGCCGACATTCTGATCACGCCGCAGGGTTCACGCCCTATGCGCCGGGCTTATGGTTCGTTGCTGTCTGAGCTGCTCGACCAGCCGCAGAATGACACGCTGCGTCTGCAAATTATGGCCGCCTGTTACAGCGCGATTCTGGCTTGGGAACCCCGCGTAAAGCTGACCGGCATCACCTTTAACACCACCTACGACGGCAAGATGGTGATCGACATCACCGGCACCCGCACCGATATCCCCGGTGCGCTGTCGCTGTCTATTCCTGTGAGCTGAACCATGGCAACGATTAACTTAAGCCTGCTTCCCGCCCCGACAGTGGTCGAGGTGTTGGACTATGAAGCGCTGTTGGCTGAACGCAAGGCCACGCTGATTTCACTTTATCCCGAGGCAGAACGGGCGGCCATCAGCCGCACGCTGGCGCTGGAGTCGGAACCCATCGTGAAATTGCTACAGGAGAACGCCTATCGTGAAGTGATTTTACGCCAGCGTGTCAATGATGCCGCCAAAGCGGTGATGCTGGCTTATGCCACCGGGGCCGACCTTGACCAGTTTGGCGGGAATTTTAACACCCCGCGTCTGGTGATCATCCCGGCGGATGAAACCACCATCCCGCCGACACCGGCAGTCATGGAGTCGGACGACGATTATCGGTTACGCCTGCAGGATGCCTTTGAAGGTATGAGCACCGCCGGTTCGGCAGGCTCTTACCGTTTTCATGCACGCTCTGCCGATGGTCGGGTGGCCGATGTGACGGCTATCAGTCCATCACCGGCCTGTGTGACCGTGACCGTGTTGTCACGCGACGGCGACGGCACCGCCAGCCCTGAGCTGTTGCAAGTCGTCAGCGTGGCGCTGAACGATGAGGATGTGCGTCCGGTCGCTGATCGGGTGACGGTGCAATCCGCCAAAATTACCCGCTATGCCATCGAGGCCACGTTATACCTCCATCCCGGCCCGGAGGTTGCGCCGATCCTCACGGCGGCCAATGAAAGGCTGCGTAATTACGTGCAGGGTGTGCGCCGGTTAGGGCGCAGTATTCGCCGATCCAGTATGAACGCCGCGTTGACCGTTGAGGGTGTCGAGCATGTAGACATCATCAAACCGGCGGCCGATATCGTGCTGGATAAGACGCAGGCAGGCTATTGCACCGGCTTTAACATTAACCCAGGGCGCGCCGATGAATAACCGATTATTGCCGGTCGGGTCGTCCCCACTTGAAGTGGCCGCCGCCACGGCCTGTGCCGAGCTGGAACGTTTACCGGTACCGCTGCGCGAACTGTGGAACCCGGCACGCTGCCCGGTGCATTTGCTGCCCTATCTGGCGTGGGCTTTTTCCGTTGACCGATGGGATGAGGCATGGCCGGAGGATGTAAAACGCGGTGTCGTCGCTGCGGCGTTCTTCATCCATCGCCACAAAGGCACCATTGGGGCCGTGCGCCGTGTGGTCGAGCCGCTCGGCTACCTGATTAACGTTGTTGAATGGTTTCACACTGAAGGCGCAGATCCGCCCGGCACCTTTCGGCTGGATATTGGCGTGCTGGAAACCGGCATCACGGAAGAAATGTATTTAGAAATGGAACGGCTGATCGCCGATGCAAAACCCCTGAGCCGCCACCTGATAGGCCTCAATATTCTGCAGGACATCCCCGGCCTGATTTACGTCGGTGCGGCCGTCGTGGACGGCGATGTCATCACCGTTTACCCCGGATAAGAGGAAGTCATGAGCAAGTATAAAGCGATTATTACCACCGCCGGGGCGGCCAAAATTGCCGCCGCGTCGGCAGGCGGTACCCAGTTAAAAATCACCCGTATGGCCGTCGGTGACGGTAACGGCACCTTACCCACACCGAACCCGGCACAGACCAAACTCATCAATGAGAAATATCGCGCTACCCTCAACGGGTTGACCATTGATAAGGCGATAAAAAATCATATTGTCGCGGAGTTTATTATCCCGGCGAATATCGGCGGGTTCTGGCTGCGTGAAATGGGGCTGTATGACGATTTCGGCACGCTGATTGCGGTCAGTAATGTGGCCGAAAGCTACAAGCCGAAACTGGAAGAGGGCAGCGGTCGCACGCAGACGTTGCGCATGATCCTGATTGTCAGCAGCGCCGCCGCTATTAGCGTGATTGCCGGGGGCGATACCGTACTGGCTACTAAAGATTTTGTTAATGACGCCATAAAGGAGCATGAGAAAACCCGTAACCATCCGGACGCCAGCACTATCGCTAAAGGGTTGGTGCAACTGAGTAGCGCAACAACCAGTGCAGACGAAACAAAAGCCGCCACGCCGAAGGCCGTTAAGGCCGTTAACGATGCCAGCGCTAAAAAGAGTGCCAATCTGTCAGACCTGACCGACAAATCCGCTGCCCGTGGCAATCTGGCGTTAGGCAGTGCTGCGACGAAAAACGTCGGTGTTGAGGGCGGGCAAGTGATGGCCGTCGGTGCTTTTGGGCTGGGGATGGGGTCGCGCCATCGTGAGGATGCTTATTGCAATCAGGGTGAAATTTTCCGCGTAAACAATACGTCAGCGAATGTGCCGGGTAACGGCGTATATGGGGTGATCTCTTTGCCTTGCGATGGCGGCCCGTCTACCGGTTATGTGGGTGTCTCTAACAGCGGTGCGGGTTTCTTGGGGGGCTCAAATGCCACTAACGGCATCAAATGGGCCCGGATTTACACCACGGATTACAAACCAACGGCGGCGGACGTGGGGGCGTTGACCGATGCGCAGGCGGTACAAAAGTTTGTCCAGCGCTCTATCAAGGTTAACGGCAAGCCGTTGTCCGGTGATGTCAATCTGCTTGCGGCTGATGTTAACGCGTGGAATAAAACCGAGGCTGACGGGCGTTTTGTGAAACGAACAGGTGACACAATGGCCGGGCCGCTTGTCATTGATGGCGCAACGGTGTTACCTACTCAGCCGCTGCGAGCAGCGACCGACGTCCCCGCGCTCTGGAAGCAGGGGATCAGTTTATCAACGTTGGAGTTTGACGATAAAAACACCAGTAGTTATCCCGCGCAGCCTTATGCAACGTTAGTCAATTTGAGTGTGACTGAACATCGAGGCATCCAATTATTATCAGAAAAGGCGACGAATAATTTTTGGCTGCGTTCGGCAGATGCCAAAAAATACTCTGATTTTGTAAAGCTCTATCACACCAGTAATAAACCAACGGCTGCGGATGTGGGGGCGTTAACGGATGCACAAGCCGCGCAGAAATACGCCCTGCGATCGTACAAGGTCAACGGTAAACCACTATCAGGCGACGTCAATCTGTTGGCGGGGGATGTTAACGCCTGGAATAAATCAGAGGCAGACGGGCGTTATTTAATGAAGTCCGGCGGGCAATTGACCGGCACAGTAAAAACCTCCGCTGAAATTCAGTCTACCAGCATGAACAGTTTCCGTATGGTCGGCGGCAAGTTTGGAGCCTTCTGGCGTAATGACGGCAATAACCTAAATTTATTGCTCACAAAGGCTAATGACCAATTTGGCGGATTTAACGACCTAAGACCGCTAACCGTCAATAATGAAACGGGTTCCATAGCGTTAGGCACTCAATTAACCCTTGGACATGCTGAATATGTTCGCAAGCTAGGGGTAAATACATATCAATCCGATGGGGTGACTTATAACCAGACTAACGGTTTCATTCTTCAAGGAGCGGGTGACAATTATGCACAGTCTTACTTCCTTGAAACGGTTGGAAAACATGCCGCGTTGCGTTTTCGTGTGCGCAGTGGTGGGCAAGATGGTTGGCCTGAGTTTCGCAATAATGGTTCTATGTTCCTCAGCGGGAGCTGGCCCGCTATAAGCATGAGCACCGGCACCACGTGGCATCCCGACGGAAACGTCGAAGGTTCGCAATGGGGCGGCTACCTCAGTAACTGGCTAAACGACAAGTTAAATGGCCGTGTTGACTGGAATTCCTTTAATAATCGCAGCCATATTTCAGGGAATAGAAATGCCTGGTGGTATAAGGACGAATTAACCGGGTATATCCATCAGGGTGGCGTTATCAATCGCGGCGATAACTATCTAAACCGCGTTAATTTTCCACGCGGATTTACACAGGACTGTTTCGGGGTTCAATTAACACTGGCGGGTCATTGGGGGGACTCATCCGCAAACATGGAAGCGCTAAACGTGGGGCCGGGAGGATTTGACTCTGGTATGAATGGAAATGAACGCATCGCATTTTGGTGGGCGGTTGGGGTTTAATGATGAATTACGGATACAGTGCGAAAACCAATATTTTTTATGTGTTGGAAGATCAGGAAGCCTACGAAACAAATAACAACTGGCCTGATGATGTTAAACCGGTGTCTGTAGAACATTGGGAAAAATACCGCGGGCAATCCCCTGCGGGAAAAATCCGGGCGGCGGATTGCGATGGCTTGCCGTGCTGGATTGACGCTCCACCGTTGAGCCAACAGGAACAAGTGAGCGAAGCGTCACGGAAAAAGAGTTTGCTGATAGTACAAGCCAGCAATGCAATTGCTCCTTTGCAAGATGCGGTTGAATTAGGGATGGCGACCGAGAAGGAGAAGGCGCAGTTGGTCGCATGGAAAACCTGCCGGGTGCTTGCCAACCGTATTCGGCCTGAGGATACGCAGGACATTGACTGGCCGACAGTCCCCGACGCCTAATAAAAAAGCCCGCATCATTATGATATGCGGGCTTTGTGCTTTGCGGCTTTCCCTGATGTTGCCGCGTCTTGTTCATTGACCATACCCCGTCCGGCTAAATTCCGTCCAATTGATTGCGTAGATCAATGCGCCATTATTGATCGGCGAAAACGATCGTCATTTCTTCAAAATCGCTCCGGCAGGTATCGCCTGTTGTCTGGCCTGTCTTCCATCACCCATCACGTGCGGCCTGACGTGCCGGGCGGCATCATGCCTGCACCTACTCATTACGGAGCGAGCTATTTATGGGTGACTATCATCACGGCGTGCGTGTTGTCGAAATCAACGACGGCACCCGCGTTATTTCTACTGTTTCGACGGCTATCGTCGGCATGGTGTGCACGGCGGAGGATGCCGATGCGGCCACTTTCCCGCTCAACACGCCGGTGCTGATCACCGACGTGCTGGCCGCCTCCGGCAAGGCCGGTAAAAAAGGCACGCTGGCAGCGGCGTTGCTGGCTATCGCTGATCAGTCAAAACCGGTCACGGTGGTTGTGCGCGTAGCCGAAGGAAAAGACGTTAAGGAAACCACCTCAAACATTATCGGCGGCGCTAACGCGGAGGGCCGTTACACCGGTATGAAAGCGCTGTTGTCTGCGCAGGCGGAGTTAGGTGTGAAACCGCGCATCCTCGGCGTGCCGGGCCATGACAATTTGGAAGTGGCGACGGCACTGGCGGGTATCTGCCAGAAACTGCGTGCATTTGGTTATGTCAGCGCCTACGGCTGCAAAACGGTACAGGATGCGATTAAGTACCGCGCCAATTTCAGCCAGCGCGAGCTGATGCTGGTCTGGCCGGATTTTGTGAGCTGGAACACCACCACCAACAAAAGCGATATTGCCTATGCCACCGCCCGTGCGCTGGGCCTGCGTGCCAAAATCGACACGGAAACCGGTTGGCACAAAACCCTGTCTAACGTCGGTGTGAATGGTGTTACCGGCATCACCGCCAGCGTGTTCTGGGACTTACAAGCGCCGGGTACGGATGCCGACCTGTTAAACCAAGCGTGCGTCACCACATTGATCCGCAAAGACGGCTTTAAATTCTGGGGTTCGCGCACCTGTTCTGACGATCCGCTGTTCCAGTTCGAAAACTACACCCGCACCGCGCAGGTGTTGGCTGACACCATGGCCGAAGCGCACATGTGGGCGATTGACCGGCCAGTCACGCCGACGCTTATCCGCGACATGATTGATGGCATCAAAGCCAAATTCCGCGAACTGAAATCCGCCGGGCTGATTATCGACGGCGATTGCTGGTATGACGCCAGCGCCAACGACAAAGAAACCCTGAAAGCGGGCAAGCTGTTTATTGATTACGACTATACGCCGGTGCCACCGCTGGAAGATTTAACCTTGCGTCAGCGTATCACTGACCGCTATCTGGCGACGTTCGCCGCGTCCGTGAACCGCTAAGGAAAGGATGAGTTATGGCTCTGCCTAAAAAACTGAAATACCTGAACCTGTTTAACGACGGCTTCAACTACATGGGGATCGTATCCTCGCTGACGCTGCCGAAGCTCACCCGCAAGCTGGAGAAATACCGGGGCGGCGGTATGAATGGTGCGGCCCCGGTCGATATGGGGTTGGACGATGACGCGCTGGCGCTGGAATGGAGCATGGGCGGCATTGATGAACTGGTGCTTAAGCAGTGGGGCGCAGTCGATGCCGTGCCGCTGCGCTTTGCCGGTTCCTTCCAGCGTGATGACACCGGCGAGGTGTCCGCCGTGGAAGTGGTCATGCGTGGCCGCCATAAGGAAATCGACTCTGGCGAATACAAACAAGGTGAGGACACCGAAACCAAGGTGGCCACTGAATGCACCTATTTCAAGCTGACCGTTGACGGCAAAGAGCTGATCGAAGTCGACACCGTGAACATGGTCGAAAAGGTCAACGGCGTTGACCGTCTGGCAGAACATCGTAAGGCCATCGGGCTGTAATTTTTGTGCCAGCCCGTCGGGCTGGCCGTTCCACGAATCCAAGAGAGAATAACCACCATGAACGAAGCAAAAGAAAACGTCATCACCCTCGACACCCCGATTAAGCGCGGTGAAACCACTATCGTCGAGGTGCAGGTAATCAAACCCACGGCGGGCGCACTGCGTGGCGTCGGTCTGGCAGCGGTAGCGAATGCCGATGTTGACGCTCTGCTGATCGTCTTGCCGCGTGTCACGTACCCGAGCCTGACCAAAGAAGAATGCGCCCGCCTTGAGTTGTCGGACTTGGTTGCGCTGGCCGGGCAGGTGGTCGGTTTTTTGTCGCCGAAGTCGGCGGAGTAGCGATTGATGCCCGGCTGGGCGTTGATGACCTGATGGCGGATATCGCAGTGATATTCCACTGGCCGCCATCAGAAATGACCGGTATGACGCTCACGGAGCTGTTGAACTGGCGTCATAAAGCACTGCAACGCAGCGGAGTGAATCACGATGAGTAAAAGCCTGCAGCTTCAGGTCTTGCTGAAAGCCGTAGACCAAGCCACCCGCCCGCTAAAGAGTATCCAACAGGCAAGCAAAACGCTTGCCGGTGATATCAAAACCACGCAGCAAACCCTTAAAGCACTGGACGCACAGGCCGCCCGGATTGATGGCTTTCGTAAGCAACAGGGGCAGCTCGCTGTCACCGGGCAGGCGCTGAAAAAGGCCAAAGCGGAAGCGGCCGCGCTGGCCGTTCAATTCAAGGTGACGGAAAAGCCCACAGCGCAGCAAGCGCGATTACTGGCAGCCTCCAAGCGTGCCGCCACTGAGTTACAAACGAAATACAATGGGCTGCGCCAGTCCGTGCAGCGCCAGCGTGACGCGCTCAATGCTGACGGTATCGCTACCAAGAACCTGAGCGCCGAGCAACGCCGGTTAAAAGCCAGTGCCGGTGAAGCCACGGGCGCACTCAACCGCCAGCGGGCAGAACTGGAACGGTTAAGCAAAAAACAGCAGCAGGTAAACCGCGTTAGCGCCCGCTATCAGGCAGGGAAAGCCGCAACGGCCACGGTTCGCAATACCAGTGCCGCCGGATTGGGTGTAGCTACCGCTGGACTGGTCGCAGAAGCCGCATTTATTGCGCCGGGTGTGCAGTTCGACAAGCAGATGTCAGACACGCAGGCCACGTTAGGGCTGGCGAAAGATGACAAGCAACTGACGGCGATCCGCCAACAGGCGCGAGATATCGGGGCCACCACGGCATTTTCCCCGACGGACGTCGCTCGCACACAATCGGTGTTAGCGAAATCCGGCTTTAACGGTGATGCCATTCTGAAATCGACCGAATCAACGGTAAATCTGGCGCTGGCTTCCGATCTGGACATCGCCGACGCGGCCGACATCATCACCAATATGCAATCGGCGTTTAACATGCCGATAGACGAGATCCAGCGCGTCGCGGACGTGATGACCAAAGGTTTCACCAGCTCTAACAGCAACCTGATGGATTTTGGCGAAGCGATGAAGTACGTCGCGCCAATCGCCGAGGCGGCCGGGGCCAGTATCGAGGACACCACCGCCTTGCTGGGCGTGTTGGCCGATAACGGCATCAAGGGGTCTATGGCCGGTACGGCGGCCAGTGCGATGTTTACCCGTCTGCAAGCACCGGTTGGGCAGGCGGGGGATGCCCTGTCAGAACTGGGGGTAAAAACCAAAGACGGCAAAGGCAACATGCTGCCGATCGAAGACATCCTAAAGAAAATTAACGGCTCGTTTAAAACCAACAAGCTCGGCACCGCACAGCAGGCCGAATACCTGAAAGTCATTTTCGGCGAAGAGGCGATGAAAGGCGCTATCAAGCTGATTGACGCCGCCGGTAACGGCAAGCTGAGCGAAAAACACAACACCGTCACCCAGTCAAAAGGGGCTACGGCCCAGATTGCCCGAGTGAAGGTGGACAACCTCGACGGCGACCTGAAAAACCTGTTTTCCGCATGGGAAGATGTGCGCATTGAGGTGTTCGACGGCCAAAACTCGGCGCTGCGTAAGCTGGCCGTCTCCGCCACTGAATGGCTGACAAAGGTCGGTGCATGGGCTAAAGCCAACCCGGCGTTGGTCGGCACGTTATCAAAGGTCACCGCAGGCGTAACTGCACTGATTGGCGGACTTGCTGCGCTGGGCCTTATCGCATGGCCGGTGATGGCCGGGGTCAATATGTTGATTGCCGGGGCTGGGTTGCTGGGGACGGTATTCACCACGGTAGGCGCAGGTATTGCTGCCGCATTTACCGCCATTTCATGGCCTGTATTAGCCCTGATTGCTGTCGTTGCTGCCGGTGCTTTGCTGATCCGCAAATATTGGGAGCCTATCAGCGCCTTTATCGGTGGCGTAGCCGAAGGGTTTAAAGCGGCTCTGGCTCCGATTACCGCCGCCTTTGAACCGATGAAACCCGTGTTTGACTGGTTTAGCGAGAAGATTAAAGCGGTTTATAACTGGTTTATGGATTTGTTGGCACCGGTGAAATCGACGCAGGCCGAACTACAGAATGCGGCCGAAGTCGGTAAGAAATTTGGGGAAGCCATCGGAAACGCGCTGAACTGGCCTATGCAGGTGCTCGACAAGCTGGGCGGGAAAGTCGGTTGGTTAGCGAAAAAACTCGGGTTTATGAAGGATGAAACCGCAGAGTTAGACAAAGAAGCGGCAAAGAACAACCCTTACGCAACGGGTGCCGGTGGCCGGGGGTATTCACCCAGCGGCGGGCTAGTAAATACCGGCGCATCGCCGGTGATTAAGGCAGTTCCGCCCGTGGGTCGGCCGGACATACTGCCTGCTCCTGTGGTGAATATCTCACCTGCCGTCATCGCCCTGGCACCGCCGGTGATGTTGCCTGCTACCGAGGTCAACACAGGCAGTGTGCCCCCTGTTGCCCCACTGGCACCCCAGCGCTATGCGCCGGTAATGCGAGGGGCATCATCGGCCTATACCGATAACAGTGTGACGCATAACAAATTTGACGTGGTGATCCCCGCAGGGATGAGCCGGGAAGAAACGTTGCAACTACTGAATGAAGCGCAGGCACGCCAAGAACGTTATCGACGTGCACGTGCCCGCAGTTCTATGACCAATTAGGCGCAAATTATTATGATGCTGACGTTAGGATTCTTTGTTTTCATGCTGCAAACGCTGCCGTATCAGTCGCTGAACCGCACAGCGGATTATCGCTGGCCGAGCAATGCCCGCGTGGGCCAGCGCCCGGCGTCGCAGTTCTTGGGGCTGGATGATGAAAAAATTACCTTGTCCGGCGTGCTACTGCCGGAAATTACCGGCGGCAGGTGGTCGCTGTTGACGCTGCAACTGATGGCGGAGCAGGGGCGGGCATGGCCGCTGATTGAGGGCAGCGGGACGATTTACGGCATGTTTGTGATTGAGTCGATATCGGAAAGCCATTCGGATTTTTTTGCCGATGGCAGCCCACGCCGCACGGAATTTACCCTCAATTTAAAGCGAGTTGATGAATCTTTGTCTGTTATGTTTGGCGATTTGCGCCAGCAGGCCGGAGAGCTTTACGGCAAAGCAGGGGCGGCTATGGGCGGGCTATTATCATGATCACCAACGTTGCCATGCCTGCCGGGGCATTGATTGCCCCGGACTTCTCTTTGTCGCTGCAGGAAAAAGACATCACGCAAAACATTCGTAAGCGGCTTATTTCTCTATCACTGACGGATAACCGGGGTTTTGAGGCTGACCAGCTTGATATTGAGCTGGACGACAGCGACGGCCTGATGGTGATGCCGCAGCGTAATGCGGTGCTTGCGTTGTCGCTCGGCTGGAAGGGGGCAGCGCTGACGCCGAAAGGGCTGTTTACCGTGGATGAGGTCGAGCACCACGGGTCACCGGACACATTGACCATTCGCGCCAGAAGTGCGGATTTTCGCGGGTCGCTCAATACCCGTCGGGATGAGTCCTACCATGACACCACGCTGAGCCATATCGTGCAGAAGGTGGCGGCGCGAAATGCGCTTAAAGCCACGCTGGCCGCCGGATTGAGCACTATTAAAGTGAGCCATATTGACCAGACGCAGGAAACTGACGCGGCCTTTCTTACCCGGTTAGCCTCGCTTAATGGCGCGGTGGCCGTGGTGAAGAACGGCAGCCTGCTGTTTATGCGGCCGGGCAACGGCACCACCGTGAATGGCAAGCCACTGCCGGTGTTTACTCTCACCCGACAGGATGGCGATCGGCATAGCTTCAGTATTGCCGATCGGGATGCTTACACCGGGGTGACGGCGAGCTGGCTCAATACCAAGCAGCCAAAGCCGCAGAAAGTGAAGTTGCAGCGCAAACCGAAAGAACAGCATTTACGGGCGCTGCAGCATCCCAACGCCAAGCCGGCCGCCAGAAAAAAACCGGGGAAACCCGTTGAGGAAAAGAAAGGGGAATATCTGGTAGGGGCCGAGGATAACGTGTTTGTGATCCCCAAAGTCTACGCGAATAAGGCCGCCGCCATGCGGGCCGCGCAATCCAAATGGGAAAAGTTGCAACGCGGAGCGGCTGAGTTCTCACTGTCGCTCGCCATGGGGCGTGCCAACATCACCCCGGAAACGCCAGTACGCGTCAGCGGGTTTAAAGCGGTGATCGATGCGCAAGACTGGATAGTGAGTAAAGTCACGCACAGCCTGAGCAATAGCGGCTTTACTACGGCGCTAGAGTTTGAGGTTTTGCTTTCTGATGTGACTTATGAGGTTTCATAAAGTGAATTGTAAATTCACTTAAAGTTTATTTTGTTTCAGATCGTGAGAGGTATTATCGGCGACAACAGAGTTAGTGACGAGGAATTAATCATGTTTCATTGCCCGTTATGCAAAACGGCGGCACATGCCCGTACCAGTCGTTACCTGAGTCAGCATACAAAAGAACGTTACCACCAGTGCCAAAATATCAACTGCGGACACACGTTTAAAACGATGGAGAGTTATGACAGCGCGATTATGACTCCCGGGCAGGTAACGGCAGTGCCACCACATCCTATTGGCGTCAGTATTACAGGGCAACAACAGGTTATGTGGATGTAATCAGTCATAGAAGAATAACCCGCGAAGTGCGGGTTTTTTTATGTCTAAAAAAAGTGGCGGTACAAATCCATCGCCATTTTATCGCCATCGACAATCAGGGTAATAAAAAAGCCACTCGCGTGAGTGGCTTAATTATATGATTTTAAAACTAAAATTTGGTGGCCCCTACTGGACTTGAACCAGTGACCAAGCGATTATGAGTCGCGTGCTCTAACCAACTGAGCTAAGGGGCCAAGCGGCGAGATTATACGGCAATCCTTCGACGCAGGTCTACAGTTAACCATCCGTATGTTGCTTTTATGCGCAGTTCTAGCCTGTTGTAATTACTGGCGGATTTTGCGATAACCGCTGTAAATCCCCTTTAATGGACTCCCGAACCCTATGGAACTCCTGGCGCCAAACCTGCGGGTGGTGTTTTGCGGCATCAACCCCGGCCTCTCCTCCGCCCACCAAGGCTACCCTTTTGCCAACGGCAGCAACCGCTTCTGGAAGGTGGTGCATCAGGCCGGCTTTACCGAACGTCAACTGGCGCCCGAACAGTGGCAACAGCTGCAGGATACCGGCTGCGGCATCACCGCGCTGGTGGCACGGCCAACGGTCGCCGCCAGCGAAGTGACGCGTGACGAATTGCTCAGCGGCGGCGAGGCGTTAAAAGAAAAAATCTTGCGCTATCAGCCGCGCGCATTGGCTGTTTTGGGCAAGCAGGCGTTCAGCAGCGCCTTTGGGGTAAAAAATGTAGCTTGGGGCAGTCAGGAGATGGCGATCGGCAAAACTGAGGTTTGGGTATTGCCGAACCCCAGCGGATTGAATCGTGCCACGCTGGAGCAGCTTACAGAGAGTTATCGCGAGCTGTTTCTGGCATTGAAATAATCTGAGAGGGAGTTGCAGGATGAAAGCGATGATTAAAGCGGGATTGGTCGCTCTGCTGTTGGCAAGCGGCGTTGCCCATGCGGGCAACAGCGTGCAGGAACTGAAGAACAAAAATAACGTGCTGGAGTTTTATCAGCAGGGGCTAAATAACAAGGATTTTGCCGCGGCACGGCCCTTTCTGGGTGACGAGTACAAACAGCACAATCCCAATGCGCAGGATGGGGTGGAAGGGTTCCGCAAGTTTGTCGAGCTGCTCAAAGCGCGTTACCCCGATTCTCACAGCGAAATCAAACAGGCATTTGTCGACGGCAACTATGTGATTTTGCACGTAGAGACCAGCGGACGAGAAAAGGGCAAGACGGCCGCGATTATCGATATTTTCCGGCTCGATGACGCAGGCAAAATCGTGGAGCACTGGGACGTGACCCAACCGGTGCCGGAGAAAACCGCCAGCGGCAACAGCATGTTTTAGGCAATAAAAAACCCCGGCGAGCCGGGGTTTTTTGTCAACAGCTGAACCTTAGTCGTCCAGGAAGCTGCGCAGCACTTCGGAACGGCTTGGGTGGCGCAGTTTACGCAGTGCTTTGGCTTCGATCTGACGAATACGCTCACGGGTAACGTCGAACTGTTTGCCCACTTCTTCCAGCGTATGGTCAGTGTTCATATCGATGCCGAAACGCATACGCAGCACTTTCGCTTCACGGGCAGTCAGGCCGGCCAATACATCGTGCGTTGCGGAGCGCAGGCTTTCCGAGGTGGCAGAATCCAGCGGCAGCTCGAGGGTGGTATCCTCGATGAAATCGCCCAGATGTGAATCTTCATCATCACCGATCGGCGTTTCCATGGAGATCGGCTCTTTGGCGATCTTCAGTACTTTGCGGATTTTGTCTTCCGGCATCAGCATGCGTTCAGCCAGCTCTTCCGGCGTCGGTTCGCGGCCCATCTCTTGCAGCATCTGGCGCGAAATACGGTTGAGCTTGTTGATGGTCTCAATCATATGTACCGGAATACGGATGGTACGCGCCTGGTCGGCGATAGAACGGGTGATAGCCTGACGGATCCACCAGGTGGCGTAAGTCGAGAACTTATAACCACGACGGTATTCAAACTTGTCTACCGCTTTCATCAGACCGATGTTGCCTTCCTGGATCAGATCCAGGAACTGCAGGCCGCGGTTGGTGTATTTCTTGGCGATAGAAATAACCAGACGCAAGTTCGCTTCAACCATCTCTTTCTTCGCACGGCGGGCTTTCGCTTCACCGATAGACATGCGGCGGTTGATGTCCTTCACCTGCTCGATGGTCAAGCCGGTCTCTTCTTCGATCTGACGCAGTTTCTGCAGGCTGCGCTGCACGTCTTCGGCGACGTCTTTCAGCTTTTCTGACCATGGCTTGGCCATTGCCAGCGCCGCTTCGAACCAGGTGGTGCTGGTTTCGTTGCCGGCGAACAGAGTGACGAAGTTTTTCTTCGGCATTTTGCACTGTTCAACGCACAGCTTCATGATGATACGTTCTTGAGTACGAACGCGGTCCATCATGGTACGCATGCTGTTGACCAGGAAGTCGAACTGTTTTGGCACCAGGCGGAACTGCTTGAACACTTCAGACAGCTTCAGAATTTCTTCTGCTGCGCTGGCGTGGCTGCGGCCGTTCTTTTTGATGACGACACGAGTCGCTTCGTACTGATCGCGCAGGTCGGCGAATTTCTGACGGGCCAGCTCAGGATCGATGCTGTTGTCGTCTTCTTCTTCGTCTTCATCTTCTTCTTCGTCGTCGTCGTTCTGCTCTTCGGTAGACAGCTCAGAACCCACGTGGGTAGCGGTAGGGGCGATGTCCTCTTCCGCATTAGGATCGACGAAGCCGGTGATCAGATCGGACAGGCGAGCTTCGCCCGCTTCGACGCGATCGTATTGTTCCAGCAAATAGGTAATGGCTTCCGGGTACTCGGCAACCGAGCACTGCACCTGGTTGATGCCGTCTTCAATGCGCTTGGCGATGTCGATTTCGCCTTCGCGCGTCAGCAGTTCAACGGTCCCCATTTCGCGCATGTACATGCGCACCGGGTCGGTGGTACGGCCGATTTCAGACTCAACGCTGGACAACACCTGAGCGGCAGCTTCTTCCGCATCTTCGTCCGTGCTGTTTGAGTTTTCAGCAAGCAATAGGTCGTCGGCGTCCGGTGCTTCTTCCAGAACCTGGATGCCCATGTCGTTAATCATCTGGATGATGTCTTCGATCTGGTCGGAGTCGACGATATCTTCCGGCAGATGGTCATTGACCTCAGCATAGGTCAGATAGCCTTGCTCCTTACCACGGGTGACAAGTAGCTTTAGCTGTGACTGCGGGTTTTGCTCCATAAGACGGTATCCACACTTCAGAGTATTTGGGTTGGTGTCGGTCGGCGAAACCGCCAACAATAGCATTTGGGGCGTTTTTGTTGTTGCCGCGGCCCACTGTGGCGGCATATTGCAGGGCTCTGCCCTCGCATTTATCGGCACTTAAGCCGTTTGGTATTCAGTTTTTCTTCGCCAGCACCTGATTCAAAGAACGGACTTCTTCACGTTCTTCCGGGCTGAGGCCATGGGTTCTGGCCTGTGCGATCAATGTCTCCAGCCGCTGTTCCAGTACCGAGTCGTACAGGCTGGCTAAAGTATCCAAAAAAGTCTGTTCAACCATATCCTCAACGATCATATGGTTCCATGTTGCCAAGGTTTCAAGCTGTTGGCTCAATTTGTTGTCGCGATACTGCTCCAACAGCTGGCCGGTTGTCAGCCCTGGCTGAGCCAGACAGGTCTGCACCAGCTCGACAAACAGCGGCAAACCCGCCTGTTTGGTCTGCTCCAATCCCTCAAGCGAAGGGATAAGTGTAGCTAGTTGCGGATTTTGTACCAGTAACCCTATCAGTATACGCATGGTTGTGCGTTTTAGCTGGGGCGCCTGATAAGTATTCGCATTTTCGGCTTGCTTGGGCATCAGCTTGTCCAACTGGCTGTCGTCCAGCAAACCCAGCTTGCTGCCGAGCTGTTGGCGCAGGTACAAGCGCAACGTTTCGCCCGGCACCTGAGTAATCAGCGGCAGTGCCAGCGTGCTCAGCTTGGCGCGGCCGTCCGGGCTGCTCAGGTCTACCTGCGGCATCAGGGTTTCGAACAGGAAAGTGGAAAGCGGCTGCGCCTGCTCCATTCGCTGTTCGAAGGCCTCTTTGCCTTCTTTGCGTACCAATGTGTCCGGGTCTTCGCCGTCGGGCAAAAACATAAACCGCAGTTGACGCCCGTCATTGAGATAGGGCAACGCGGTTTCCAGTGCACGCCATGCCGCTTCGCGACCGGCTCTGTCACCGTCATAGCAACAGACAACGTTGTCGGTGGCGCGGAACAGCAGCTGAATATGTTCGGCCGTTGTCGAGGTGCCAAGCGAGGCGACGGCATAATCGATGCCGTATTGCGCCAGCGCCACCACGTCCATATAGCCTTCCACTACCAGCAATCGCTGCGGGGTAGGGTGGCTCTGTTGCGCTTCATACAGGCCGTACAGCTGACGACCCTTGTGGAAAACTTCGGTTTCCGGTGAGTTCAGGTATTTCGGCATGCCGTCACCCAATACGCGTCCGCCAAAGGCGATCACTCGCCCGCGTTTGTCGCGGATAGGGAACATTACGCGCTCACGGAAACGATCGTACGAGCGTCCTTGATCGTTAGTCACCAGCATGCCTGCATCGTTCAATGCCAGGCGTGACTCGGCGTCACGACCAAAACGCTTTAATGCGTTATCCCAACCGGCAGGTGCAAAACCGATGGCGAAATGACGGATAACGTCGTCACTCAGTCCGCGCTGTTGCAGATAATTGCGCGCCGGCGTGCCGGAGGACTGATGCAGTGACTGTTGATAGAACGCGCTGAGCTGTTCCATCAGTTGATACAGGCTTTGACGCTGATGGCGTTCGATTTGCGTCGGTCCGGAACCCGCCTCGTAAGGCACTTCCAGTCCGTGCATGGTGGCCAGCTCTTCGATGGTTTCGACAAACTCGAGCCTGTCGTAATTCATCAGAAAGTCGACGGCGTTACCGTGCGCACCACAACCAAAGCAGTGGTAAAACTGCTTTTCGCCATTAACCGTAAATGAAGGCGTTTTTTCGTGGTGGAACGGACAGCACGCGTGATAGTTCTTGCCCTGCTTCTTGAGCTTTACCCGGGCATCGATCAGATCGACGATGTCGGTGCGAGCCAGCAAGTCATTGATAAATACGCGCGGAATTCGTCCAGCCATAAGCCCTTACTTTACTAGCCTATAAACGAGAACAAGCCGCGCATTCCTTTCGGAAAGCACGGCCTTCGTATGCAACTACTCGGTCTGCGCGATTTTTAAAATCAGAAATTCACGCGGCGGGGTTGCCCCCGAAGAATTAATACAGACGAGTGCGGCGTGCGTTTTCGCGAGCCAGTTTCTTCGCGTGACGTTTCACAGCAGAAGCTTTAGCGCGCTTACGTTCGGTAGTCGGTTTTTCATAGAACTCACGACGACGAACTTCAGCCAGAACGCCCGCTTTTTCGCAAGAGCGTTTGAAACGACGCAGAGCAACGTCAAATGGCTCGTTTTCACGTACTTTAATTACAGGCATGTGCCTCTCACCTCAATAAAATTCGGTTTGCTGCTGGCCAAGCGCCAGCAATTTCAAAATGGTGCGGAATTTTACTTCAACGGATGCTGCTTTGTAAAGCACCACAGCAAATTGAAACCTGCGGCCACCCTGGTAAAACATGCGCAATTTTGCATCGGGCGCTGATTATAGACTAATCAGAAAAAAATGCTCGTTTTTAATCAAATCGGCATTTGTGGCTGTAATCATCAACATAGCCCAATAATGGTGACAAGCGTGCGCCACGCTGGCGGTAAACAGGCCCGATTGTGCTAAACTGGCGGCCGCACGTGAATGATGGGAAATGTAATGCGAGTACTGGGCATAGAAACCTCCTGCGATGAAACCGGAATTGCAGTGTATGACGATCAGGCCGGTTTATTAGCCAACCAATTGTACAGCCAGGTGAAACTGCATGCCGACTACGGCGGCGTGGTGCCGGAGCTGGCCTCCCGCGATCACGTGCGCAAAACCGTGCCGTTGATTCAGGCGGCATTGAAGGAAGCGAACCTGACCGCGGCGGATATCGACGGCGTTGCCTACACCGCCGGGCCGGGCCTGGTGGGGGCGCTGCTGGTCGGAGCCACCATTGGCCGCGCACTGGCGTTTGCCTGGAATGTGCCGGCGGTGCCGGTGCATCATATGGAAGGCCACCTGCTGGCGCCGATGCTGGAAGATAACCCGCCGGCGTTTCCGTTTGTCGCGCTGCTGGTGTCTGGCGGGCATACGCAGCTGATCAGCGTGACCGGTATCGGCGAATATGAACTGCTGGGCGAATCGGTCGACGATGCGGCCGGTGAAGCTTTCGACAAAACCGCCAAGCTGCTTGGGCTGGACTACCCTGGCGGGCCGATGCTGTCGAAGATGGCGCAACAGGGCACGGCGGGGCGTTTCACCTTCCCACGCCCGATGACCGACAGGCCAGGGCTGGATTTCAGCTTCTCCGGGCTGAAGACCTTTGCCGCCAATACCATTCGCTCCAACGGCAATGACGATCAGACGCGTGCTGACATAGCCCGGGCGTTTGAAGATGCGGTGGTGGATACGCTGGCGATCAAATGCAAGCGCGCGCTGGAACAAACCGGCTTTAAGCGCCTGGTGATGGCCGGTGGCGTCAGCGCCAACCGTACGCTGCGAACCAAGCTGGCAGAAATGATGCATAAGCGCGGCGGTGAAGTGTTTTACGCCCGACCGGAGTTCTGCACCGATAACGGCGCGATGATCGCTTACGCAGGCATGGTGCGGCTGAAAAGCGGCGCTAATCCGGAGCTGAGCGTTTCGGTACGGCCGCGCTGGCCATTGGCTGAGCTGCCTGCCGTCTGATTAGGTCGGCTCTTGCCGTAGCCAAAAAAAAGGCTCCCAGTGGGAGCCTTTTCAGTTTTCAGTCAGGCAATACGCCAACCTTTGGTTCTGTGCCGCTGAGTCAGGAAATGCGCGTAGCGTCCCCCCAGGGCTTCAAGCTGGGCATGGGTGCCGCGTTCAGCAATTTCGCCGTCTTGCAGTACCAGAATTTGATCGGCCATCGCTACCGTCGACAGCTGGTGCGCAATGACAATCAACGTCTTCTTGCCGCGCAGCCGTGCCAGGGTGTCGGCAATGATCGCCTGATTCTCGGGATCCAGTGCCGCAGTCGCTTCATCAACCAGCAGAACAGGGGCGTCTTTAATCAGCGCGCGGGCGATAGAAATACGCTGGCGCTCGCCGCCGGAAAGCCGTGCGCCGCCTTCCCCTACCGGGGTATCCAGCCCCTGGGGCAGCCGTTCGATGATTTCCGCCGCCCCGGCCTGTTCGATGGCCATCAACACTTCCTCGTCGCTGGCCGTCGGCTTACCCAGACGGATGTTTTCGCCAATGCTGCCTTGGAACAGGTAGGTATTTTGGAAAATCTGGCTGATCTGATCCGTCAATTGTTCGTTAGGGATCTGGCGTACGTCGGCTCCGCCAATCATCACTGCCCCGCCGGTGACGTCAAAGAAACGCGCAATCAAACGAACCAGGCTGGTTTTACCCGAGCCGGATGCGCCAACCAGTGCGGTCATGGTGCCGGGTTCAACCTTAAAGCTGACCCCGCGCAGTACGGCAGCCTGTTCTGGCGAATAGCTGAACGAAACATCGCGCAGCTCCAGCGAGCCGTCATGTGGCCGTTGCGCCTGTTGAGGTTCGGGCAAGGGGGTAATGGCTAAAATTTCGCTGACGGCATTTAACTGGCCGCGGGCGTTTCGCAGGGCTTCGCCATAACTGGCAACGTCCAGCAACGGGTCGATAAAGCGGCTAACCAGCATCAGGGCGATCACCGTCCCCACGGCGCTACCGATAGCCGGCAGGTTCCCCTGATAATGGCTCAGCAGCGTGGCTCCGGTGACCAAGAGGGTGGCAAACACCAGTTGCACTACCCAGGAGTTGAGCACCACAGAGGCCGTGGAGATATAAATAAGCCGCTTGCCTGACTGATACTGCCGATCGATGGCCTGTTCGAGGAAGCGGGTCCCGCCGCCTTCGCCATTGAAGGCGCGCAGTACGGACTGTGCCTGAGCAAATTCCACCATACGTTGGCTGGTGTGGGCGGATGCCTGATGGAAGGCTTCGTCAGCCTGGGTACCGAGCCGCGCTGAGAGCAGGAAAATACCGGCAATCAGGGGGAGGGCCGCCAGCGCCAGCAGCCCCATTTGCCACTGCAGGGTGCAGAGCGCTATCACCAGCACCAGCGGCGTGACGACACCGCTGACGATCGGTGTAAAAAGGTGCGCCGGGAGTTGCGCCACATCCATCATCCCCTGAGAAACCACATGACTGAGTCGCGCCGTATTATCAGGAGTGAACCAGCCGATAGGCAAGGTAGCCACATGGTCGCCAATGCGTTGACGGGCGGTCAGTAACAGCGATGAACCTACGTTCATGCCGGCGAAATCGACGCGCCTGCGCAACAGCCAGCTCAAAAGTACGCCGGCGAAAAGCGCTATCAGCCAACCGGCAGCCGTGTAGACTTCACCTTGCAGCAGATAGCCGACTATAGGCACCAAGGTGGTGACCGTCAGGCCGCAACACACACCGTAAAGCGCGGCCATGCCGATATAACGACGGAATATGGGAGCATCGTTGCCGAGCAACTGCATAAATGTTTTTAACATGGTTGATCCGCCTGTTTCGTCATGTTTTCGTAACCCCCCGCAGCCCAGAGGCGAGCATAGCGGCCTTGGCCGGCCAACAACTCGGCATGGTTGCCTTGTTCGCGGATCGTGCCGTCCTCAAGCACAACGATATGATCGGCGTGCATAATGGTGTCTAACCGATGGGCAATCACCAGTAACGTGCGATTTTTGGCAAAGTTGGAAAGGGCTTCCTGAATCAGGTATTCGTTCTCCGCATCAGCGGCGGCGGTGGCTTCATCCAGTACCAAAATCGGAGGGTTCAACAGTACGGCGCGCGCAATGCTTACGCGCTGCTGTTCACCCCCGGAGAGTTTTGCATCCTCCCCGACCACCGAGTCGTAGCCCCGTGGCAAGCTCAGGATATGATCGTGAATATTGGCAGCCCTGGCGGCGGCTTCGATTTCTTGCATGCTGGCATTGGGGCGACCTAACGCAATGTTTTCTCGCAGGCTGGCGTGGATCAGCTTCACTTCCTGCAACACGAAACCAATGTGTTGATAAAGCTGGGTCGAGCTCATTTCGCGCAGATCGACTCCGCCAAGCGTGATGCGCCCCTGCGTCGGATCGAAGAAGCGCAACAGCAAGCGCGCCAGGGTGGATTTGCCCGCACCGGATGGGCCGACGATGGCGGTTACGCTGCCGGGTTTCAGGCTGAGGTTGATGTCTGCCAGCACGTGACTGTCACTATTGTAGGAATAACCGGTTTGTTCGAAACGGATCTCCGCGTCTTTCAGCATTGGCTGCACTTCCGGCTGCGTGAGGATCGGCGTGTCCAGCAGCGATTGTATGCGCTCCGCCGCCCCTGTGGCATTACGCAGGCCGTGGGTAATAAAGCCCATTAGCAGCAGCGGGGCGGAAATACCCGGTGCGACCAGGGCGAACGGCAAGACGTTAAGCGGTTCAAGCCAGCCCAGTGCCACAAACAAGGTACCGAAAACCAACACCACCCCCAATACGGTCACCGGAGCAACGATGGCATTCGCCAGCGCGATGGTCTTGATCACCGGGCTCATGGTACGGGTGAATATCTGGGTAAAGGAGGCGATCGCTTTACGGTAGCTGCTGTGCGCTTTGCCGCCGCCGCTGAAGGTCTTGATCACCGGGATGCCGTTAACGAATTCGGCTACGGCATTATTGATACGGCCTAATCCCTTAACAAACTCGCCCATATGGGGCGCTCCGGCTTTCTGAGCCCTGCCGAAAATGAAGAAGAACAGGAAGAAAGGAATGATCGAGACGATCGCCATCCGCCAGTCCATGACGAACATGTAGATAACCGAGATCAGCATCGCGCCGATTGTGCGTCCCAGCGTGGTGAAAAAGTGGGCGGTGAGATCGTGCAGGGTGCCAATATCGTCCTGCATCGCCTGTTTCACTTCGCCTGAGGCACGGTCGCTAAACCACCCCAAGGGCACCTGTGCCAGACGCCGGGCCGCCGTAATGCGCAGGCCATGGGTAATGCGGTTATCCGCCAGGTGTGCGAGTACTTCGGCCAGGGTGACAATGATTAAGCCGACAAACAGGCTGACCAGGCAGACGACGACGCTGTCGCCAATCCCACCCGCCGCCAGCAACGGAGTAGCGGCTCCTGTTTGTTCCTGATGACCCAAAACAATGACGGCAATATGGGCAATGCCCGCCAACGGCACCAGCGTGAATATTGTGCCGATAGCTGCCAGTACCCCGGCGACAATAAGGCTCCCACGTATAGGCCGCAGCAGTCGCCCGATAGGAGCAGGCTTACCGGCCCCCGTTTGATGACTACTCATAATAACTCCCCTGAGGAATATAAATAAGGATTCTTGGCCAAGATTGGCCAAGAAATAGAGTGGCGAAAATTAAACGCCATAATTAAAGCACGACATGTAGCTCAATATAATTTCGGAAGAATAGGACTGTAATATTTGTTATTACCAATGCAATGTTAATGTGGTGAGGATTTGCCGTTCCGCACCCCATGAACAGGTATTGTTGGTAAAGCAAGAGGAAACATAGTGCTTATCAAAAAGATTATTTACGTTTAAAGCAATTTCTGCGTTTTCCAGTCCGGGGATATCATCCAGTTGATATTTTATGGCGGTGTCAAAAACCGTATAGCTCGGGACTTTGAAATTATTCCCATCGTCACCCGGGGTGCTTGACACATAACGTGCGCCACCGCCGAGGCTCAGCCCATTTAGCCAGCCTTGATTAAAGGTGTAATCGGTCCACAAATTAGCCATATGTTTAGGCACCATGGCTGGAGTATGGCCATTATTACCGGAGTTATCGCGGAACTCAGCATGGGTATAGGTATAGCTTGCGATTAAATTAAGGTTATAGGTGAGTGCGGCCTTACCTTCAATTTCAATCCCGCGAGAGCGGATTTTGCCTTCCTGCACATTGTAATAAGGGTTAAGGGCATCACGGCGTAAATTATTGTCTTTGGTCAGTTGGAATGCGGCGATAGAGGCAGAAACCGGTGCGTTATCAGGGATGAATTTAATCCCTGCTTCATATTGCTTCCCTCGGGAAGGTTTGAAAGCCTGGCCTGATAAACTGTTGCCGCTATTGGGTTCAAATGACTCGCTATAGCTCACGTAAGGTGCGATGCCGTTATTGAAGACATAGTTAACGCCGCCACGCCAGGTGAATTCATTATCCGTGATGCTGGATGAGGATTCCGCGCCCGTCATATTACTGCTTTCATGGGTTTTTACGACGCTGTGGTCAAAGCGGCCGCCCAGCGTGAATACCCAGTTCTGCCATTCGGCCTGATCCTGCAGATAAGTGCCTAACTGGTGGTTTTTGTTAATCGTATGGGTGTCGCTAAAATAAAGCACATCATGGTTGCCATACTGCGGGTTCACCAGATTTAGCGGCGCGGCAGAGCCCATCTTGTTTTGCAGATCGTTGCGCAGCTGCGAATAGTCGATCCCCATCAACAGGGTGTGGCGCCAACTGCCGGCGTTCAATTTCCCTTCCAGCCGAGTATCCGTGGTTAACCCATTCAATCTCTCGTCGCTGACCATGGTTGCGCGGGACAAGGTGGTGCCGTATTGCTGGGGTGCCACTCCCATGCAGGTCATTGGGTTGCACAGGCCGTTGCCATAGATGCTGCGCCAGTTGACCTTGGTATGCTGATAGCGGACGGCCTGATGGAAGGACCAGGTATCGTTGAAGGCATGATCAAGCTGATAGCCCACCGTGCGCTGCTGGCGTTCGAAACGGTTATAGCTGGGCTCGCCCTCGTTAAACGAAGGAGACAATTTGCCGAATTCGCCGGAAGTCAAAGTTCCTTCGCTCGGCAGCCAGCCGTAATAACCGGTGCGTGGCTCGTTTTGTAAAGACAGCTGAAATAACAGCGAGGTTTTATCCGACGGCTGCCAAAGCAAAGAAGGCGCAATGGCATAGCGTTTTTCGCGCTCGCCCTTTTGCTGGCTGTGCGCTTCGTAATAATTACCGGTTAAGCGGTAAGCCAATGCTTCTTCATCATCAAGAGCGTCGCTGAAATCGAATTGGGTTTTCCATTCGTGATGGTTGCCGGCCTGCAGCTGTAATTCATGCAATGGCTGCTTTTGTGGACGCTTGCTGACGCTGGAAATAACGCCGCCGGGGTTACTTTTGCCATACAGCACCGAGGCCGGACCGCGCAAAACTTCTACCCGCTGTAAAAAATACGGATCCACTTTGCTGTCGGCATACATATCCCCTTGTAATTTCAAACCGTCCAAATAGATATTCTGGCTGACGTTATTGAATCCCCGGATCATGACGCTATCAAATATGCTCGAATTGCCGCTGTTGCCTGTCATTACACCCGGCGTATAGTTGAGCGCATTTTTAATGGTGGCTGGGCGTTTGGTTTGTAATTCTTCTTGCGTAATAACGGAAATAGACTGAGGAGTTTTGATTAATGGGGTGCTGGTTTTTGTTGCCGTAACGCTTTGTTTGGCGGCATAGGTTCCATTGGATCCTATGGCTTCTTCTGCCGTATTTCCCTCGCCGTAAACGGTAATGACACTTTCGTTTTCCCCTGCGGCATAAGCCAATGAACTGGTACATATTCCTGCCAGCAGCATAAAAAGGTTAGGCTGTTTTATTATCAGGCGCCGAATAGTCTTCATAGGCATTTTATTGATGATCCATCTTTAGGGAATGACAATATTTAATTGTCGCTAATGATAATCATTAGCGATGGGGGGATTTGGCAATTCATGCGATTTTGAAAGAGGGACATTATTAAAGCAGAGGCGTTACCCTGGCGGGAAAACGCAATATATTCACGACGATAGAGTGATAACTCAAAAAAACGGGCAACGAGTGGAACAGAACCCGGGCTAATTCGGGGCAGGCTGACCTGCCCCTGGCGTTATGAATTACTCTTCTTTTTTGGTTTCCTGCTCAACCGCTTCAGGCTTTTTCTTGCGGAATTTGCCCCAAATTTTTCCTTCCTGCCCACGCCAAAGGCGCTGAATGTTGTCGTGGTGCCGCATCAGGATCAGGCATGACAGCATGGCTACCGGGAAGGTGAACTGCGGTTTGAACCACCAAACGTAGAAGGGGGCAATCAGCGCGCTGACAATCGCGCCCAGCGAAGAGTAACCGCTGAGCAACACGGTCAGCAACCAGGTACCGGTCATCAGACCGGTCAGATCCCAGCCTATCGGTGCTATGGCACCAAATGCCGTTGCCACGCCCTTGCCGCCACGGAAATGGAAGAACACCGGATAGATGTGCCCAACGCAGGCGGCAATTGCCGTCAGCCCCAGGTACAGCGGCGGGACATTAAGCTTGTATGCCAGCCAGACCGGCAGCATTCCTTTGAGAATATCGAAAACCAGCACCGCCGCCGCCGCCAGGCGACCGCCGATGCGCAGGACGTTGGTAGCCCCTGGATTCCCTGAGCCATGTTCACGCGGATCGGGCAGCCTGGCGATCCGACAAACCAGGATCGCACTGGAAATTGAGCCACACAGATACGCGAAGATAATCATGCCAAGCGCGGTAGCACTCATAACGCGGTTCCGTTTAATAAGGGTCGTTTTACTCGCAACATAAAGGGATAATACGCATATTCCGCTGGAAGTGGTATCCGGCAAGGCCAAAAACAGAGAATGACGTGATGGATATCGTATTTATAGAAGAACTTACCGTAATCACCACCATTGGCGTTTATGACTGGGAACAAAACATTCGCCAGAAGCTGGTGTTCGATATCGAAATGGGCTGGGATAACCGCCAGGCAGCTGCCAGCGACGACGTGAACGACTGTCTGAGCTATGCCGATATCAGTGAAGCCATTATCCAGCACGTGGAGCCAAATCGCTTTGCGTTGGTGGAGCGGGTGGCAGAGGAAATATCTGAAATATTGCTCCAGCGCTTCAATTCCCCCTGGGTCCGTATTAAGGTCAGCAAACCGGGCGCTGTTGCACATGCCAGCCGGGTTGGGGTGATTATTGAGCGTGGTACCCGTCCGGTGTGATGTTCTGTCATACAGGTGCAACTAAAGGCCGTTAACCTGGTCTGAACCTGAGAATTGTTTTAGCGGCAATGTATTGAGCACTGCCGCTTTTTTATGTTTATAGCCGTAAATTTATGGGGTGATCGAAGCACATGGCGGACATGCATTCACTGTTTATTGCGTTTGTTCTTGGGGTGGTTGAAGGGTTAACTGAATTTTTGCCGGTATCTTCTACCGGGCACATGATCATCGTTGGCGAGTGGCTGGGTTTTACCGGCGATAAGGCCAAAACCTTTGAAGTGATCATTCAGTTGGGGTCGATTCTTGCGGTGGTGGTGATGTTCTGGCGCCGTCTGTTCGGGCTGATCGGCATTCATTTCGGCGGTAAGCCGGTTGAGCACGAAGGCAAAACGGCGGGCCGGTTGAAACTGGGCCATATCCTGCTGGCGATGATCCCCGCAGTAGTGCTGGGACTGTTGCTCCATGATTTCATCAAATCGCTGTTCGCACCGAAAAACGTGATGTATGCGTTGGTGGTCGGTGGTTTCCTGTTGCTGGCGGCGGAATGGCTGAAGCCGAAAAAACCGAGCGCTGAAGGGCTGGATGACATCACCTACCGCCAAGCGTTTATGATTGGTTGCTTCCAGTGTCTGGCGCTGTGGCCGGGCTTTTCCCGTTCAGGTTCGACCATTGCCGGCGGTATGCTGGTGGGCGTGAACCGTTATGCGGCCTCCGAGTTCTCCTTCATTCTGGCGGTGCCGATGATGATCGGTGCCAGCGGGCTGGACTTGTACAAGAGCCTGCACTTCCTGACGATGGGCGATTTACCGATGTTCGCCGTCGGTTTTGCTACCGCTTTCGTCGTAGCGCTGATCGCGATAAAAACCTTCCTGTCGCTGATCAAACGCATTTCGTTTGTGCCGTTCGCCATCTATCGTTTTATCGTTGCCGCCGTGGTTTACATGGTCTTCATGTAAGCGGCATGCCAATTAAAAACCCCGCGCTGCGGGGTTTTTTTATGCCTGGTCTTTCAGAATATCCTGGGTTTGTTTCCAGTCGGCCAACGCCTGTTGACGACGGCGTTTGAGCTCATCGCGGATCGCCAGCCCTTGCAGGCCGCTGGCCACCACTTCTTTTACCGAGACGGCATTCGCCACCTGAAACGCCTGGCGCAGATAGTCACCCTGCGGGTAGGGATTGTTTTCAAATCCGGTACGGCCGCGAGCATCGGCTTCGCTGGTGAGGATCATCTGCTCCAGCCGCTGAGGCTTGCGCCAGACATCGACCGCATCAAACAGTTTCAACAGGGTCTCCGGGCGCAGTTTGTTAACGGTGTGGATCAGGTCGTGATACTCGGCCACCAGTTTGGCCAGGTCGCGTACCGGGTTGGGCACGCGCAACCGCTGACATAAGGCCTCTACCAGCACAACACCGGCAGGCCCATGGCCGTGGTGGTGCGGCCACAGCTCTTTTGGTGTCTGCCCTTTACCCAAATCATGGCACAGCGCCGAAAAGCGCACGTCGACCTCGGGGCTGAGTTGGGCGGCGATAGCCAGCGTCATCAGCGTGTGAATGCCGGTATCGATCTCCGGGTGCCATTTGGCGGGGGCCGGTACGCCGAATAAAGCATCGATCTCCGGGAACAGTACGCTGAGCGCCTCGCAGTCGCGCAGCACCTGGAAATAGACCTGCGGGCTTTGGCTCTGCAGCGCCTTCTCGGTTTCTTTCCAGACCCGTTCCGGGGTCAGCGCCGCCAGTTCGCCGCTGTTCGCCATCTGACGCATCAACTCCGCGGTTTCCGGGGCTACGGTAAAACCCAGATGAGCGAAGCGGGCGGCAAAGCGCGCCACGCGCAGCACGCGCAACGGATCTTCACCAAAAGCTTCAGATACATGGCGTAACACCCGCGCTTGCAGGTCGGCCACGCCGTTGAAAGGATCGATTAACTCCCCGTCGGCGCTGCGGGCGATGGCGTTGATGGTCAGATCCCGACGCTGCAGATCCTGTTCCAACGTCACGTCCGGCGCGGCGTAACAGGTAAAACCGGTATAGCCCTGGCCGGATTTCCGCTCGGTGCGCGCCAGCGCATATTCTTCATGGGTCTTGGGATTAAGAAACACCGGGAAGTCTTTACCGACCTGTTGATATCCCAGCGCGATCAGCTCTGACGGCGCGGCGCCCACCACCACCCAGTCGCGGTCGAATACCGGTATCTCAAGCAGGCTGTCGCGGACGGCGCCGCCGACCAGGTAAGTCTTCACTGTTAACTCCTGAATTTATCTTAAGGCTCTGCTGACCAGATTACCTCAATTAGCCGGGCGGTGCCGCAGCCAATAAAAAGGGCGCCCCGCAGGCGCCCGATCTCAAACAGAAGGAGACTGAAATCAGTTCATCCAGCGGTTATTGCTTTTGCGCCGCGGGATCAGGTGTGGCAACAACAAGCCAAGCAGCAGGCCTACGCCGGCTACGCCACCGCCGTACATGAACCACTGCAGGATGATGGTGCGCTGTTTGTCATCGAGCTGCAGATTAACCGCGTTAACCTTTTTCTGTGCGACCACCAGCTGATTTTTCAGATCCTGGTTTTCCTGCTGCAGACCGCTGATGGTGCTGTCGCTGCCGGCCA
>Ga0308162_1000512_pt1 | contig 39976 bp, 33 predicted proteins | sample PhySR2_FD_201370 | JGI IMG/M metagenome (GOLD analysis project Ga0308162, IMG submission 201370) | Phyllosphere microbial communities from UC Gill Tract Community Farm, Albany, California, United States - DLSLS.R2 | ecosystem: Host-associated > Plants > Phyllosphere > Unclassified | place: USA... | reverse complement strand
CCGGAGACAGGCCGCTGGTCAACACGTCCACGTAGTCATCGCTGTTGCTGATGATGATCGGCGTGGTGGTGTCATAGCCGGCGGCATGGATCGCCGCCTGGTCGAACTCGATCAGCAGATCGCCCGGCGCGATCCGCTCGCCTTCCCGCACGTGGGCGGTGAAATGCGCCCCGTCGAGCTTCACGGTATCGATGCCGACGTGGATGAGAATCTCCGCGCCGTCGTCCGATTCGATGCCGATGGCGTGTTTGGTTTTGAACAGCGACGCCACGCTGCCGCTCACCGGCGCCACCACCCGCCCCTGCTGCGGCGCGATCGCCACGCCTTTCCCCAGCAGGCCGCTGGCGAAGGTCGCGTCGTTCACCTGCTCCAGCGGCACGATGTCGCCGGCGATCGGGCTGAGAATGGCCTGTTTGCGGTTAAGCGGCGCGGCGGCTTCAGGCTGCGCCGTCTCTTCCGCCGGCGCGACGCCGAACAGGTAGCTGGCCAGCGCGGCGAACACAAACGACAGCAGGGTGCCGCCGATCGCGCCCCACACCGTGGCGTCGATGCCGCCGTTGGGAATGATTTGCGCGAAGGTGAACACGTTCACCAGGCCGAACGAGTAGACCGAGGTATGGAAGTAACCGATCACCGCCCCGCCCAACGCGCCGCCGATGCAGCCGAAGATGAACGGACGCTTGTTCGGCAGGGTGACGCCGTACACCGCCGGTTCGGTGATGCCGAAAATCCCGGCGCCGATGGCCGAACCGGACAGCGCCCGCAGCTTGGCGTCGCGGGTGCGCAGCATCACGCCCAGCGTGGCACCGACCTGCCCCATCACCGCCGGCAGCAGCAGCGGCACCATGGTGTCGCGCCCCAGCACGCTCAGGTTGTTGATCATCAACGGCACCAGCCCCCAATGCAGGCCGAAGATCACGCACACCTGCCACATCGCCCCCATGAAAGCGCCGGCGATGATCGGGTTGAAGGCGTAAATGGCCTGATAGCCGTTGGCCAGCAGATGGCTGAGCCAGGTCGCCGCCGGGCCGATCAGCAGGAAGGTCAAGGGCACGGTGATCGCCAGACACAGCAGCGGCGTGATGAAATTGCGCAGCGCGCTGTGGATCACCCGGTTAAACAGCGGCTCCAGACGGCAGGACACCCAGGCCGCAAAGATGATGGGGATCACCGACGAGCTGTAGTTGATAAAAGTCAGCGGAATGCCGAAGAAATATTCGCGCACCGCGCCCGGCTGTTGCGCCGCCTCGAACGCCGCCATCATCAGCGGATGCGTCAACGCGCCACCGATCGCCATGGTGACGAACGGGTTGCCGCCGAATTTTTTCCCGGCGGTGTAGCCGAGCATGATCGGGAAGAAATAGAACAATGCGTCGCTGGCGGCGAACAACATTTTAAAGGCGCCGCTGCTTTCCAGCAGCCAGCCGCAGGCCAGGCTCAGCGCCAGCAATCCCTTCAACACCCCCGAGGCAGCCATCACCCCGAGCAATGGGGTGAAGATGCCGGAAACCACGTCGATAAAGCGGCTGAGCAGATTGTCTTTTTTACCGTCCGCATCGCTGCCGCTCGACGCGCCTTCGGCCAACCCGCCGACCCGGTTGACCGCGTCGAACACCTCGGCCACGTGGTTGCCCACCACCACCTGAAACTGGCCGCCGCTCTCCACCACCATGATGACGCCCGGGTTTTTCTTCAGCGCTGCCGCGTTGGCGCGGCGGTCGTCACGCAGCTTGAAACGCAGGCGGGTGGCGCAATGCACCAGGCTTTTCACATTGTCGCGGCCACCGACGCCGGCCAAAATCTCACTGGCTAATGTGTCATATTTCATACGGTTATCCTTAGACTTCGCGTTCTGCCGATCCCGCCTTTGCGCTGGCCTGGCGCAGGAGCGAAATTCGGCGCAAAAAAAAACCTAAACCTCGCGGCCTCTGCCCCATCGGGGAACAGAAACGCGAGGTTTAGGTTTTGCCTGCCGCAGCAGTAACAACCCTAAATCGGTTGAGTTATGACGTTAACACCGCAGATTTTAGCGGAGCAAGGCTTTGCGACGGCAAATTGCCGAACTGTGATCGCAAAGGCAAAACGGCCTCAATGCGCGAAATAATGCATGCCGCCCTCTACCGGGATCACTGCGCCGATGATATATCGCGCGAGCGATAGAGAGGGATGAGAGAGTATCGCCCGGCTTCACGTCAAAAAACATAAGATTAACTAACCTAATAATTCACTATCAAGCTAAAGCGAAACACGCATTTTCCAGCGGCCAATCGGCTTTTCTGGCAATATTCGCAGCCATTAAGGCAAATACATCGCCAAACCTCATCGAATATTGTTAGCATTCCACGATATTCACCCGCGCAAAAATCACCGTGCGCAATTGAATATGGCGAATAAACATCAGAATAACTAATTAAAACAACTAGACAAAAATCACACGGGGGATTATTACTGGTCAACGCTTAATCGAGAGTAGGGATGACAGTCACCATGGTGTTGCGTACTGATGTAGGACGGATTTTGATTACCGGCGCCGGCGGCCGAGTCGCCACCGCGTTTCGCCAGGCAATGGGCGATCGCTATGCATTGCGGCTGGCGGAACGAGATCTCGCTCTGTTGCGCGATCGCCGGCCCGGCGATGAGGTCATCAGCTTCAACATCGCCGATCTCGACGCCTGCCGTGAGGCCTGCGCCAATATCGACACCGTGTTGCACCTGGCCGCCGATCCGGCTCCCGACGCCGATTTTTGCGGTTCGCTGATGGACAACAACATTCTCGGCACCTTCAATATCTTCCGCGCGGCGAAAGACGCCGGCTGCCGCCGGGTGGTATTCGCCAGCAGCGCGCAGGCGGTGGAAGGCTACCCGCTCGATTATCAAATCCGCCCGGATGACGCCCCGAAGCCGAAAAATCTGTACGGCGCCAGCAAGGCGTTCGGCGAAGGCATCGCCGCCTATTTCGCCCATCAGGAGGGGCTTTCCGCCCTGTCGGTACGCATCGCCAACTTCACCACTCTAAGCCGGGGCGAACAGCTTAGCGCCCGCGACATGAGCGCTTTTCTCAGCCATCGCGACGCCGCCGATCTGCTGGATCGCTGCATTCGTGTCGAAGGGGTGCAATATGCGGTGGTGCACGGGGTTTCCAATAACCGCTATACGCGTTTGTCGCTGGAAGAGACCCGTCGCCTGCTCGGCTACGCCCCGCAGGACGATGCGTTCAGCCTGCTCGGCTTTGAGTGAGCGCGGCGGGGAACCCCGCCGCACGTTATCGTTTACCCGTTGGCGTAGGCCACTTTTTCGGCCTGACGGTGGGTGAACAGCACCAGCAACAGCGCCAATCCGGCAATAATAGCCCCCATCACCGGCACGAAGCTGTATCCCAGCCCGGCGGAGACTACCGCGCCACCGGCGGCGGCGCCCAGCGCATTGCCCAGGTTAAAGGCGCCGATGTTGACCGAGGACGACAGGCCCGGCGCTTCGCTGGCGACACGCATCACGCGCATCTGCAGCGGCGGCACCACGGCAAAGGTCGCCGCACCCCAAATCACCATGCTGACCGCGGCGCCGATTTCACTGCGCGCCAGGAACGGGATCACCAGCATAATGACCACCAGCAGCAGCAAGAAACCCTTCAGCGTCGCGCTCTCGGAGCGGTCGGCGAATTTACCGCCCAGGTAGTTGCCGATGGAGAAACCGACGCCGATCAACACCAGCATGACCGTCACGAACAGCGGCGTCGCATCGGTGATGTGCTGCAACACCGGCGAGATATAGGTATAGAGCGTGAACATCGCGCCCGCGCCCAGCACGGTCGTCAGCAAGGCGGACAGCACCTGCGGGCGCACCAACACCGACAGCTCGCGTTTCACATCAGGGCGTGCGCCGGCGCTGCCTTTCGGCAACGAGAACCACAGCCCCAGCATGGCGATCACGCCCAGCCCGGCCGTCGCCAGGAACGACATGCGCCAGCCGATGGTTTCACCCAGCCAGGTCGCGGCCGGCACCCCGCCGATATTGGCTATGGTCAGGCCCATAAACATGGTCGCCACGGCGCTGGCCTGTTTCTCTTTCGGCACCACGCTGGCGGCCACCACTGAACCGAGGCCAAAGAACGCGCCGTGGTTCAGGCTGGTGATGATGCGCGACAGCATCAGGGTGGTGTAGTCAGGCGCAACCGCCGACAGCACGTTACCCAGGGTAAAGATCGCCATCAGGAAGATCAGCGCGCTTCTGCGCGCCCGGTGAGAAAGCAGCAACGTCATCAGCGGTGCGCCGACCATCACGCCAACGGCGTAGGCGCTGATCAACATGCCGGCCATCGGGATGGAGACGTCCACCCCTTTGGCGATCGTCGGCAGCAACCCCATCGGGGAAAACTCGGTCGTGCCGATGCCGAACGCCCCCACCGCCAGGGCTAATAAGGGAAAGTTAATTTTCATTCAACAACTCCGGTTAACCGCTGCCGAAGCGCGGGAAAGTTAAGATGCCAAAAGTATGACATTGATCACACCAAAGATAAGCAGGCGGAAGGCTAAAAGACTTTTGCGATTTTGTTAAAAATCGTGGGGAAAACAGCAGTCGACTCTATCTCAGCCACGCGCCGACAGGCAATAGCCGCCGTCGCCCGTGCGCACATCGGGTTCATTCTCGCCACCTGGCCCACCCGCCATACCGGCTCACCGGCGGCTGCCGCGACTATTAAACACAGAGCAAAAGTGTTTTGTTATTGTGCGCGTTTTTAGAATTAAACGACGAAATATAATGGCCTCAGCAAAACATCATCGCCCTACGGCCTAATTCACATGAGGGAAGCGTCATGCTTTTTGACTCGTATTCTTTAAACGGTTTATCGCTGAACAATCGCATCGTCATGCCGCCAATGACCCGCTCTCGTGCCGGCGCCGGCGACGTCGCCACCGACATGATGGCTGAATATTATGCCCAGCGCGCCAGCGCCGGGCTGATCGTCAGCGAAGGCACGCAGATCAGCCGGCAGGGCCAGGGTTATGCCTGGACGCCCGGCATTTACACCCCGGAACACATCGCCGGTTGGAAAAAAGTCACCGACGCCGTACATCAGGCCGGCGGCAAGATCTTCGCGCAGCTTTGGCACGTCGGCCGCGTGTCGCATACCATTTTACAGCCTGGCCACGCCGCGCCGGTCTCCTCCTCCGCCATCCAGGCCGACGGGGTCAAGGTGTTCGTGGATGTCGAAGGCCGCGGGCCGGAACATGGCGTGGGTGAAATGGTGCAACACTCCGCACCGCGCGCCTTAACGCGGGAAGAAATCCCGGCGATCGTTAACGACTACGCCCAGGCGGCACGCAACGCCATCGCCGCCGGTTTCGACGGCGTAGAGCTGCACGGTGCGAATGGCTATCTGATCAATCAGTTTATCGACTCACGGGAAAACCAGCGCGACGACGAATACGGCGGTTCACTGCAAAATCGCCTGCGTTTCCTGCGGGAAGTCGCGCAGGCGGTCGCGGACGCCATCGGCAAAGAGAAACTGGGCGTGCGCCTGGCGCCGCTGACCACTCTGATGGGCTCGCAGGACGATACCCCGGAAGCCACCTATCTGGCGGCGGCCAGCGTGCTGAACGATATCGGCGCCGCTTATATTCACATCGCCGAAGCGGATTGGGATGATGCCCCGGTGATGCCGGCGGCGTTCAAAGAATCGCTGCGCCTGATTTTCCGCGGCACGCTGATTTACTCGGGCAAATACACGCCTGAACGCGCTGAAGAAGCGCTGGCCAAAGGTTGGGCAGACTTGATCGGCTTCGGCCGCCCGTTCATCGCCAACCCGGATCTGCCTCACCGCCTACAGCACGGGCTGGCGCTGAATGCGCCAATCAAAGAGAAATTCTTCGGCGGCAGCCGGGAAGGCTACACCGATTACCCAGCGATCGGGTAAATACATTCAGCCCCCCGAGCTTGGAGGCGGGGGGCTTCGCCGGCCAGGCAAACAACGCTCTTAAAAATAAGCGACATAATCCAGATTTTCAGTGTCCGCACGATAAAGAAAAAAATCGAAAACCTTAAATATAAAATAATAAATTAAACATTTTCATTGCAATTTCTTATTAGAATACAAAATAACAAAGCATATAAAAACAATATAATTTGAAACAAAAACAATGAAAAAAACGAAAATAAAAACGGAAAAGACAATATTAATTGGAGATTTAAACACATAGTCCGTATTGACCGAACAGGGTTGAATATATACACGAACGTGTAAATATCTTTCTGAACAGCGCTACTGTGGCGCTGCATTGATTAAGGAAAGATCTTATGTCTAAATCACCTATTGGCACTACAGCCACGACAGGACAGAAATGCCCGGAAAGCGGCGTCTGGGAAGTGGTTGGCAAACCCTCAACCACAGCGCCAATCGCTAAAGGCAATATCATGCCTCCTTATGGCGGCAAAGGGGTCACCTGGAAATTGATCCAATACGCATAATCCGTCATCTTCAGGCCTCTTTTTTCAAAAGGGGCCTCGCAGAAAAATCCTATGACGCCTTATTTTATACCCTCCCGTTGCGCACTTTGCCCGATCGCATTTCGATGTTCCGCTGCAGTTCGCGCAGCCCGCCGGCCAGGAAGCAGGCTTCTGCCAGCACGAACAGCGGGCCGATGATCAGGCCCGTCACGTCGTCCATAAACGCCGGTTTTCGTCCCTCCCAGAAATGCCCGACAAACTGAAACAGCCAGCCGATGACGAAGCCGCCGATGCCGACGCTCAGCCACGCCGTCGTCGACAGCGACGCCACCCAGGCACCGACCCCGAGGCACAGTAGCAGCAACGCCAACATCATGACGCCAAGCCGCAGACTCAGCCGCAGGTAATAGAGAGCCGACACGATCACCACCGCGCAGGCCGGCGAAAACGGCAGCCATCCCGCGCCCCATGCCGGCCGGGAGAGCAGCGCCAGCAGGCTGACGACGATCAGGGGGATGCCGATAAAGTGCGTGACGATATTGCGCGCATCGCGATGATAGGCGGCATAAGCGGCAAGTTGATCTTCCAGACTTCGCATGTTGACCTCCGGTATGTACGGCCTTCGTCGCCGAACGCGTGCAGCCGCATGCGGCTGCCCTTACCCATAGCTTAGCGCGGGATCACCAATACCGGTTGGCCAATCTCATCCAGCAGGCCACGCGTGACGGAGGCGTTCAACCAGCGCCCCAACGAAGACAGGTGGCGGTGCGAGATGATCAGCAAATCGCAGTTGAACAGCGCCATCTGTTCCGGGATCACCTCGATGGGCGTCCCCGCAGCCAGCAAGCCCTGGGCGTTGAAACCCTGCTGTTTCAGCGCCCGCGTCACCTGCCCGACCTGCTTTTCCGCCAGCGCCTCTTCCCGTTGCGCGGCGGGATACTCCTCGCGCTCCTCGCTGTCGAAACGCAGGCCGCTACGGCTGAGCGTGAAGGCATTGTCCACCACCGTCAGTACGATCACGTCGCCGATGCTGCCTTGCAGGCGCGCCATAAAATCCAGGGCATTGCCGCTGTGCTCAAAGCAGTCCACCGCCAATAACACTCTCTTAATCATAACAATCCTCGTTCGGCTGAGTTAAATCGCGCCCTTGAAGTTGGCTTCGCCCTTTTTCCAATACCCCTTGGCAAACAGCGCCGCACGGGAGACGCCCATTTCGTTGATAAAGCGCGCCTTCAGGTATGCGGCGATCTGCTGCTCGCAGGCCAGCCACACCTGCCCTTCGCCGGGCGGCAGTTCGCAATGGCTGACGGCCTGCACCAGCGGGCTGTTCATCACGCTGTCAAAATGGCGCGTGCGAATTTGCCAGCTGTTCACCTGCAAGAAGGAACAATCGACATCCTGAATCTCCTGCGCATCGCCCACTTCGGCGAACCACAGCACCGGCAACGGGTCGGACAGCGAGGCGAGAATGGTGCGCATGGCGGGCAACGCGGTCTCATCGCCCAGCAACAGCAGCCAGCGAGTTTGCGGCAACAATCGGAAGCCGCCGGAACAAGGGCCGGCGAACCCCAGCTTGTCGCCCGGCATCGCGTCGCGCGCCCAGTTCGACGCCGGGCCTTCGCCGTGCAGTACCATATCGATATCGAAGGTGCGGGCGAGTTTGTCGATGCCGCTCAGGGTGTAAGCCCGCCCGGCCAGCGTGTCGCGCCACGGGAAGAACACTTTGACCCAACTGGCCGGCTCCTGCGCGCGCGGATCGGCGATAAACTTATCCACATCATCGCCGCTCAACGTGATGCGACGGATCCGGGCGGTGACTTGCCGCACGGCGCTCACCCGGGCCTCCCGTTTGCGGCGGGTGTCCCTTTCCAGCATCTCGTCGACAATCTTATTCAGCGTGTTGTGCATCAGCCTTCTCCTGTGGCGCCGCAGACGGGTAGGTGTGTTCCCAGCCGCCGCCCAGCGCTCGATAGATATTCACCACGGCGATCGCCGTCTCCTCCTCTGAAACAATTTGCGCGGACTGCAGATCCAGCAGCGCGCGCTGCGTGCTCAGAACGTGGATAAAATCGCTGGCGCCGTTCAGATAGCTGTCGCGCGCCAGCGCAAACGCGTGTCGGTTGGCGGCCAGCGCCTCGGCCAGGTGCGTCTGGCGGCGCTGCTGGGCGCGATAACCGGCAAGCGCGTCGTCAATCTCGTGCCAGGCGCGCAGCACCGTTTGCTGGTAGGTGATGGCCATTTCCTGCTGCCGGTATTCGCTCAGGCGCACCCGTTGGGTGATTTTCCCCCCGTCGAACAGCGGCAAATACAGGGCGGGGCCGATGGCGAAGGTATGCGTGGACCAACTGCCCATATCCGCCAGCGCCAACGCCTGATAACCCGCATTGCCGGTCAGCGTGATGCGCGGGTAGTAGTCGGCGGTGGCGACGCCGATCTCGGCGGTCGCCTGATGCAAACGCTCCGCCGCTTCGCGAATATCCGGCCTGCGCAGCGCCAGATCCGACGGCACCCCCATCGGCACGGCGCGCGCCAGCGTCGGCAGCGGCCCCGTCGGCGACAACATCGCTGTCAGCGCGCCCGGTCGCTCGCCCAACAGCAGGCTGATGGCGTTGATCAAGCGTTCCTGCCGATCGAACAGCGCCGGCAGCAGGGCATCCACCTGCGCCAACTGCACCTGCGCCTGATCGACATCCAGTTCGTTGCCCGCGCCGCTCTGATAACGGTTTTGCGTCAGCTGCAGCGTGCGCAGCGCCGTAGTGCGGTTTTCCTGCGCCACCGCCAGCTGTTGCTGCGTGGCGCGCAGGCGCAGATAGTCGCTCGCCACCTCCGCCGTCACCGACGTCAGCAGTGCGCGCCGGTTCTCCTGCGAAGCGGCGAAGCTGGCGCGCGCACTTTCCGACGCGCGACGCAGCTTGCCCCACATGTCCAGCTCCCAGGTGGCGCTGGCTCCGCCGCGCCAGAGGTTATAATCCGCCTCTCCGCCGTTGCCGGACGGATCCATGCTGCCCACCGAGGTGGCGCGTTGGCGCAGATAAGCGCCGTCCAGACTCAGATCCGGCATCAGCGCCGCCTCCGTCACGCCCAGCAAGGCGCGGCTTTGTTGCATGCGCGCCGTGGCGAGCTGCAGATCCAGGTTGCCGGCCGCCGCGCGCTGCACCAGTTGCGACAGCGACGCATCGTTGAATATCGACCACCAGGCCACCGGCAGCGCCCCGCCGCCGGCCTGCTCCCCCCAGCTTTCGGGCAGCGCGTTCTGCGGCCGAGCGTAGTCCGGCCCTACCGCCCGGCAGCCGCTCAGCGCAATCAGCAGCAGCGGGATCACGACTCTGTTCATTGCAGGCCCCCGTCCAGCGTATTGATGCTGACGTCCGCAGACATGCCGACGCGCAGGGCGCTCAGCAAAGTGGCGTGCTCTTTGTTGATATCAAACACAATCTTCACCGGGATGCGCTGAACGATCTTGGTGAAGTTGCCGGTGGCGTTCTCCGGCGCCGCGGCCGCGAAGCTGACGCCGGAAGCCGGCGCGATGCTGTCCACCAGCCCTTTCAGCGTTTGGCCGGGAAAGGTATCGATATGGATGTCTACCGACTGCCCGTGCGCAATGTTTTCCAACTGGGTTTCCTGGTAGTTGGCGATGATGTACAGCTTGTCCTGCGGCACGATGGCCAGCAGCGCATCGCCCGGTTTGACGAACTCCCCGACCCGTAGGCTTTTCTTGCCGATCACGCCGCCGATCGGCGCGGTGATACGGGTGTAAGACAGGTTCAGCTCGGCCATCGCTTTCTTCGCCTGCGCCAGCATCAGCTCGGCATCGCTGTCCGCCAGCTTGGCTTGCAGCACCTGCTCCATGTTTCGCGCCGCTTTGAGCGTCGCCTCCGCCTGCGCCACATTGGCGGAAAGCGTGTGCACCCGCGTTGTCGCCTGCTGCGCCGCCTGCTGCGACCCCGCACCGCTGCTGGCCATTCTCTGGTAGCGGTTCTGCTCCTGGCGCGCAAACGCCAGCTCCGCCTGCGCCGCCTGCCGCTCCGCCAACGCGGCGGCGATCAGCGCGCTCTGTCGGGTCAGGTTGGCCCCGGCGTCGTCCTGGCGGGCGCGGGCGGATTGCTCCTGGGCCGTCGCCTGCGCCAGCGCGACGTTGAATTCACGCGGGTCGATCACCGCCAGCAATTCCCCCTGTTTGACCCACTGGTTGTCCCTGACCAACACCTGCGCAATTTCACCGGCAATCTGCGGTGAAATACGCGAGATATCGGCGCGAATATAGGCGTCGTTGGTATTCTGCTGTGTTTCTTTAATAAAGAACTTATTGATTAATAACCCCAGCGTAATGACGGCAACCGCCAATACGGCAACGGCGACTTTCTTGTTAGCCATAAAAGTGACTCCACTTAATATTTATGTCTGATGATAAAATGTCAGGCAGCGACCGAACGCGGCGGGTAAATACGGGTCGGCATAACTAAAATCAGCGCGGTCAGTAATAACGCCAGGCCGGCAACCAACAGATAAAGATCGGCGCTGGCCAGCACGTGGCCCTGCCGGGCGGCAAGCTGCGCCAACTGCTCCGCCGATCCCGATGCGCGGCTATAGGCCGAGCCGAAGCCGTCGGCGATCGTACCGGCGTGATAATCCCCGCGCTGCCGGCTGAGCAGTGCGATGGCGCCGCCGGCCGCGGTGGCGGCGAAACCTTTCACCGCGTTGAACCACGCCGCCGCAAACGGCCCGTCGGTCGGCAACAGCCCGCCGGTCGCCTGCATCAGCAACGGGATGATCGCCATCGGTTGAGCAATCGCCTGCAACAGTGCGATGACGCGAAACGTGTCGCCGTTCCATTCCGGCGTCAGCTGGGCGGCCAGTACGCAGGCGGTGGCCATCAACAGCAGGCTGATCGCCAGCACCCAGCGGCAATCCACCCGCGGCGTATTGCAAATTATGGCGACGATCGGCAGCGTAATTAATTGCGGCAACGCCACCCACAGCATTAAGTCGGAGGTTTGTTCCTGACGGTAACCCTGAATCGCGGATAAATATCCCGACGTGATATTGACCAGCGACACCATAATTAACAGCACGCCACCCAGCGTAATTAAGGAGAAGGACAAGTTCCTTTTGCTTAATAGCTGCAAATTGAAAAAAGGCAGCGGGTGATACCATTCGTTAATCAGAAATAATGCCAATAGCCCAATGCCGCCCAACAATAAAACGTAGATCAGCGGCGAGTTCAGCCAGTCGAGGCGCTCCCCCTGTGAGATGCCCATCGTCAGCATGCCGAGCGCCATGCCGCCGAGCAGCAGGCCGCGCCAGTTGAACTGCCGCAGGCGCTCCAGCCGCAACGGATCCTGCGGCAGGCCGTAACCGATGCACACGGCGGCGATCGCCATCAGCGGCAGGTTCCAGTAGAAATATCCGCTCCAGCCCCAGTGAAAGGCGAAGGCGGCGGCGGTGGCGCCCAGCGTAGCGCTCCAGGCCGAGACCCAGCCGTAGGCGCCCAGCCCCAGCACCTTGATCAGCGGCGGCATAAAACGCAGCACCACCGTCATCAGCATCGGCGGCAACGCGCCGCCGGCGAAGCCCTGCAGGCTGCGCACCGCCAGCAGCACGCCATATTGTTCTCTCAGCCAGGGCGTCAGCAGCCCGCCGGCCAGGTAAATGCCGCACATCGTCAGCGCCACCCGGCGCAGCGAAAAGGTCGGCCAAAAACAGGGCGTGAACCCGGAACCGATCACAAAACCGGTGACGTAGCACGTGGTCAGCCAGCTGCCGGCATCGAAACTCAGCAGCATGCCGCCCTGTATATCCGCCAGCGCGAACTTGCTGGCGTTTTCCCCCACGCCGCTGGCCATCACCGCCAAAAACACGCCGAACAACCCCAGCCAGGTACGGCCGTTGATTTCGCCGGCGCTGGCGAGCCATCTATTCTTGTGATGCGGCGTAACAGACACCTCAACCATTCCCCACTCCTGCTGTTTCAGCCTCAATCTTTGTTGTCGTGGGCAGTATCCGGGCTTATTTGGATTGTTTAAAATGAAATGATGTAATTAACTAGTTGCACAAAACGCAATCCATTGAGCGCACCACCACCGGAGAGGCCATGCCGCAAAAAATTGATTTCAACCTGATCTATGCGCTGAATCTGCTGCTGGAAGAAGGCAGCGTGAGCGGCGCCGCCGAGAAGATGAATCTGAGCGCGCCGGCAATGAGCCGCATTCTGGGGCGCATCCGCCGGCAGTTCGACGATCCGATCATGGTCAGGGCCGGCAAGCATCTGGTGCCGACGCCGCGCGCGCTGGAGTTGAAACGCCAGCTCGGCGATATCATCGAACAGGCCGCCGCGCTGATCGCGCCGAGTGAATCCTTCGAGCCCGGCAAGCTGACCCGAACCTTCACCATTCGCGCCAACGACATTTTTATCGGCGCGCTGGCGGGCGGCCTGCTGGAGACGCTGCGGGACATGGCGCCGTTAAGCGGCCTGAAGTTTATCGCAGAAAGCGACGGCGAGGATGATGCGCTGCGCAGCGGCAAGGTGGATCTGGTGATCGGCTCCTCACGCGACTGGCACCCGGAAATCAAAACGCAGAGCCTGTTCACCAGCACCTTTCAGGCGCTGGTGCGCCCTGGGCACCCGATCATCGGCCGGGTAACGCCCGAAACCCTGACCCATTACCCGCATATCAGCGTTTCTCGCCGCGGGCGAACGCAGGGGCCGATCGACGACGCGCTGCGCGATCTCGGCCTGCAGCGCAACGTCGCCCTGACCCTGCCGGGCTTTCATTCGGCGATGATGCTGACCATGAAGTCGGACTTTATCCTGCCGCTGCCGCGCCACGTGCTGCAGGGGGTGAGCAATATCCACCTGCCGTTGGCGGAGATCGAGCTGCCGCTCGAGCTTGAATCGGTGTTTATCGTCCAGGCCTGGCACCCGCGCCTGGATCGCGATCCGGCGCACCGCTGGCTGCGGCAGACCATCAAGCAGTTCTTTTTGCAGCGGGAGTGAGGGGGCTATGTGTTGGGGAGAGGGACGCTCGCGACAGAACCCAAATACGCCTGCCAGATAAGCCGGTAATATGGCATTTTGCCGAAGCCCTGCGCATACTCATACGTCTTGGGTAAACCGCGCAACGCGGGCAATGGCATCGATATTCCATTTCGCCAAGCACGAAAACAGAAAGGAACTCATGTCCAGGGAGGCACAAATGACCAAAGCGTATTATTGGAAAAGTCAGGTGTGGGGCGTGACTTACTTTTTTATCGCGCTTTATTACATCTATTCTTTCCAGGACATGGTGAATATCGCACTTTCGTTGATCCTCTCCATCCTGAGCTTTTTACTGTATCCCTGTGCTAAAAAAGGCACTGAAATGGCCGCCCTGCAGTTCACGAGTGAAGAATTTTGGCACCGCGGACTGTTCGCCGATACCATAGGCAAAAATGGCGTGCTGATCCTGTATTATGCATTCTGTTATGTCATGGCCCTGCCGCTGGGCGCCCTGTATCTGCTTGCCCTGTTTCTCAGAAATAAAAAGGCCGCGTAAGCGGTTTTTACGTCAACGGCTTACTGCCTCATAGTCCTTCTTCATGAACGTTTCTTCTACCCACGCAAGCTGCGCTATCACAAAGCGAAAGAAGCAAATTACCCCTACCGGAGCCGACAATCACAGAGGAGATTGGGAGACATTGATTGGCGGAAGATCACAGGAGTGATAAAAATCACATATCTCAATGATAAATAATGAAAAAATCAAATGTCAGCGATTAAGTATACAGGTCACTATACACATAATCCTTCGTGACTTCCGCTAAAGGTTCTCAACTGAAGTCACTCATATCTTTTCACTTCTTACCAGTCAGGAGAGATGATAAACCGTGAGCAATCTCTATAGGATCACCTTTATACACAGCGTACAACTTATCTGCTAACAAAGGGAGCTTTGCTTTGATTAACTCTTCATCACCGTCTTTAACCAAGGTTAATAACTTCTTATCTCCCTCCGCAATTTCACGAGCCAGTACACTATGCAACTCTTTTAAGGGCCATTTTTTTTCAACGGAGTTACTTGATAACACCGCAACAACAAATTTTGATCTTGCAAGTGCACCATTGATTTTTTCTGTTAATGAGTCTCCCCATTCAATATATTTGGTATCAACAAATGCATGAATATGTAGCTTACATAGCTCATCATAAATTGGCATCACAATGCTATCTTTATCTTCGCTTGCATGACATAAGAAAACATCGAACATTTCCATAGCTTTCATCGCTCTTCTACCCTCAATAGTAGGATTATCATCATTACTTGACATCCATGCACTTAGTTTCAAATACAGAGGCCATTCTGCCCCTCGGATCATGCGAATAAAACTCAAGCGCCCATATATATGATTCCTAAAACTTTCCACTGCGGATTTATCGTTTTTATCACATTTACCATAACGTATTTTATGATATTTATTTGCAGCTTGAACTTTATCTTTTCCCCATCCGTCAATCATAGCTCTAGTCAAACGAATATATTTACGGTCAAGATTAACCTTCTCATTCACGGTTAATCCTGTAACCACTTGTCTCTCTGTTTTTAACTGCAGCCTGAACTTCTCTTCATTTATTTTAAAACCATTATTTTCTATAGCAAGCCTTAATGAATCGCCAAGCTCATAATCACCTGTATCCTCTATTTTTTTTGCTATATCCGAAGGAGGAGATTGATTAAAAGAAAACGTGATATCATCAGCATATCGTGTATACCGCATTCTATATTTACCAGCTAGTCGGACTAGAGTCTTATCCAGTGCTGACGCAATAATGTTTGATAGAACCGGTGAAGTCGGCGCACCTTGTGGCATTTTTCCGTTATGGACACATAATTGTGCCAACACCGCGGCTGCGGATCGCCCCATATGAAAAGGATGTTTTTTCAATACACCATATATTCTTGGAAATGTGATGGATTCAAAGAAATCCTTTAAATCTATATTTAACACATACTTCTTTTTTACGTGTTTTTCTGCATTGGTAAATATTCCTTTATTTAAAATAAAGCCATGAGCAGAGATTTTTGGCCTATAGAAAGCATCTAAATATTTCTTAGCTCTTTCCTGAAGAATTTTAACCCCTCCTTGAGGAGATAAAATTATTCTCTCACCACCATTCTTTTTGGGAATAGTAAATGACTTATATTTTACGGAGGAAGATCTGTATAACAAATGTATTAAATTACCAACTGGTACCTCTAGCAAATTCGCAATGTCTTGTACGCTTTCTATATTTATATCACCTCTAGAAATAGCAGCGCAAACTTTAGACACCTCTTGTTCTGTTAGGCTAAACACATTTCCTTTAAAACTATTATTCCATATAACCGTGTTACCGACCTTAACACTTGAAGGCTCAGTATCTTTAAGTAATGGAATAAGCTTCTCTTCATCTAGACCTTCAGCTCTGCATTTATCATTAAACGCAATTATTTGCTTTCTTAGTTGCAATCTAATACTCCTGAAAATGTACTCCCTTTAATATGATCGGCTCTGCCCAATCACTTTACGCAAAACCAACGCGCCAATCTGGTGTAGCCCATTTCGCGGCACAGCTGACAGGGGCATGATGTCCACACATTTACTACTTCAAAGCGAAACAACTTTGAAAATTTAAGGCAGAGCCGTACCAGCATCTTATCAAAAGATATCCGACAGACAAAAACATCTTCACCATTCCAAAAGATTTATAGGAAAACTGTTCACCCTATACACCTTTCTATTTTATCCTTTTATTTCAATGCATTGATGGATGTATAGCTACCTTCTCGGTGTACACCCCTGTTCACCTACAGGGTGAACAGCCTGAACCACAAGCATAAAAAAACCGGCCGGAGCCGGTTTGGTGAGCGCTTGTCGTTATGATATTGACCGTTCAGCGGCCGATAGAATGCCCTGGTGTTGCTGCATGTGTTTGGGTCAATGCCACTATAGGCGGCGCGGCGATTGAGCGTCCAATGGGTTCGGCAGATCAATCATGGTCTATTGATCGGCCGGGCCGATCGACTCACTCACCGTCACACAGCACCGCACTTCGGCAACCAGTCCGCTTCGCACTCGTCACTCAATATCAGGTTGATCTGTATTCCCAGCTTGGTGCGGCGTTTCAGCAGCGTATGCTCATACTCTTTCAGCGTCTGCGGCACCGTCTAGTGCAAAATGGCATCTGGATAGATCATGATTTGGCGTGCATCTCCGATGCGTGGTTTAGGCTATCACCTACTCGGAAATACGTTTCGGTGTCATCGAGAAGAAGGCCTCATCGCGTCACTCGCAGCTAGTCGACGCGTTCTGCGTCCGCCCTGATGCCGTGCTGGCCTAGAAGAGCCGGGCGGCGGTGGACGCCACCTCGAAAATTTAGGCGACTCTGGTCGTGGTCGGGATGCCGATCGGTCCCAACGACACGGTGATCACCGGGCATGCCGCTGCATCCGGTGTCGTGTTGGTGACGAATGGTGTAAGAGAATTTGTGCAGATGCCGGGCCTGACGCTGGAGAGTTGGGAAAGATTGCGGAGTAAAGTAAGGCCGTCATCTGGGCGGCCTTACTCCCTTTCACCTACGTTCGGCTTATTCTTTTTCAGCGTTAGTTAATGGCTCTATACGGATACGTGTACTTTCGTGAGTGGCTTTTGGTGGCCTGATAAATTCACTTTTTCCCAACTGGATGGCCAAATGCCACATCGAGTTTGAATACACAATGCTGCGGTGACTCCTCTCAATGAGAAAAGCGGCATAATCCGAATGCTCGAAAGTCATCAGCACTGACCTGATAAATGCGCGTGGAGCCCTATCATCTTTCAGGCATTGCATCAGCAGTGCGTGCTTCTGTCGGTCGCTGGTCAGTTTTACTGAGAGCTGGGTCAGGGTTTGCAGGCTGAGAAGCGGCCCATCAGAGAACAATGCCTCATCTTTATCCCAGAGCCAGTTCAGGATACTGATACAGAGTTCATCGGATATCTTACCGCCATTCAGAAGTAACCAGGTAATGCGTCGGTCAAATTCTTCATCAGCATACAAAACAAGCTCGTAGTTCCCATTCAACAAGGCGGGACGGATACAAATCAGCTCATAAAGAAGCGGGGTCAATCCGTCACCCTCTTCGTAAAATGCCTGATAAAGTTGTTCAAAGACACTAGCGGTTGGAGCCAACCATTTCTGATCCACCAGTACTACCGCATTGTTCAGCGGCAAGCTGTCAGGCAACTTAATAAGAGATAACCTGAATGTCTTGGTTACCACGACAAGTGCATCTTTACTGATGTTTTCTGAAGATACTACTTTTATAAGTAACTGCGAGAGCTGAACCTCAGTCAAAGGTAATGTTTCATTTGGCAATAAAGCGTAATTAATATTGAGCCATTCACAAAATGTATCAGCGGCAACTGACGCATCTTCATCAAGTAAACAAATTGCATTGTTCCATAAAGGGGTAATGTGATTATGATGCGTCAGAAGTGAATAAAGATTTCTATCATGATTAGTTTCTGTTGTTTCGTTATTTTCTTTGTTTAGGATAACCGTTACGTCTTCCAGCATAAACTTCATACTGACTATTAGGCACTCTGCATCATCCCAGTCAACCAATGCCGAATTAAGGAGGTCAGGAATGAGCTCTCTTTCTTCGGAGTGAATAAAAATATCACGGATAAACGATGATATGTTTTCATAAACATAGGCTTCAAGGTTCGAAATATGAAGTGATTTTATTGTTTTTAAAGGATTTTTACGTAAGGATTCACTGTTGTTTTCTATCTCATGGATGAGTGAAAAACAGAGGTTTTGCAGGTTGGATGTGGAATAGACCCACAGTTTTTCCTGTGCCACCGAATGCAGAGTTTTCTTGACGGAGTTGCTCTGGACCAAAGGGATATTAGTCAGGCGACAGTCTGAATTCCGCAGGTTTTCACAGAAAGTCTGAGCACAGTCCTCAGGTATGGCTGTTAGGATATTAACGTGAGAATCAATGAGTCGCTGTAGTTCTTCCCGATCTCTCTTAGAGACGACGTTCCAAGGCAGTGCCGGTAAGGACAGTAACAACGGGAGCAGAGTGTGTTGAGCCTCGATATCATTCAAGCTCCCAATCTGTTGGATAATTGTGGACAAGTTGCCATCACCGTCGACCAATAACCTCATATATTTCAGCTGCAGAGTGGGTTCCCAGCGAGGGAAGATCTCATTGGCTAGTCTTACCATCCGCTCTTGTGCTCCGGGTTCCACCTGCATTCCCAATATAGTCTTCAGGGAAACCTTATCATTGTACATAAGGTGCCTGAGAATCTGAGGATGCCAAGCATTGTCACGCATCAGCATGCCCAGTCCGCTTAATTTTACCACGGTGTTAGCAATGTTGCTGAGGGGCATATTTGTCGTTTCATCAGGTGATCTTCCTGCCGTCACAGCCCTAATAAAGTTATTGTCTTCCGTGCTCAGGCTACCCGGCATAAATACGGAACGGTAGGCCATGTAGTCAGTCGAAAGATAGCCATGAGATAGAAGGAAATACAAGAAATCGATTTGTCCAGCGTTATCAGGTAAGACTGCTCCGTCGTCATACCCCGGTGGTACATGTGCTGTGGCCCACTTAATGAAACCTGAACTGCCCATCTTGTTGATGAAAAAAGCAAGATCATATGAGAAGGTATTCTGAATCTCATACCTGAGAGTTTTGATATTCTCCTCTAAACGAGCGATGCCACTATTTGATTTTTTCAGGATAACAGAACACCTTTCCTCATATTCGGTCTTCATACTCTCAATTGTTGCTTTTTCGACTATGGCAACATCTATAGAATACCCCCTCGTGCGGATATGAAAAGCATTACCGCTTAAAATTGAGAGGAATGTATCTTCATCTTCAATAACGCTTTCAAGATAAAATTGAGAACCATTATTACGCATGATATACAAAGTAGATTCTGTTTTCTCATTAATATATTGGTAAAGCATTTCCCTTCTTAACTCTTTTTCTGATACTACCTTCTCATTCTGCAAAAGGGAAAGTTCCGTATGATACTTTTTCATCTTTGTGTTAAGTGTAGTACAGTATTCTTCTCTTAATTTACCAGATGTATACTCGGTAACAATGCTGTAAAGTAATCCTTTTTTCTGATCTATTCCGTGATAATCTTCGGCACAGAGATTTTTGTAGGCGATGAGTGCAATCAGTCGCTTAAGATCCTCTCCGTTATTCACAATATTCCTGTAAAGCCGGAATTCGTTTGCAACATTGTGCATCACTCGCATATCAGGAATAAAAAGAGCCAGTCTAGCAAGGCAATCTCTGAACCCATCCTGTATAAGTTCATCCAATGTAAATTTCCCCAAAAAATGCTCAGAAGCATTCTCACTGTCCATTACCGGGATCACCGGCATGACAAAATCAAAAAACTTTGTCCGTGATTCAGGCGTGCTGAAGAGATTATCCCTGACAGCGTAGATAAATCTTACCGGCTTATCAGCGGGAAGGCAGTTATTGATGAGCTGATTTATCTCACGGAGCTTGATGAAGATAGCACCGTCGTTATGACGGTCCAGATCCTCAAATATGACCACATTGTATTGCGTTTGCTCGAAGAAGTAGACGATTTCATCAATGTACACATTGAGAAGAGAGGGGGCGGTGGGGCGTGTAGAAATCGCTCCTTTCAGTACGTCAACTTTATCAATACTGACGCGGCGGTCAAATACCCCTGTACGGTGCAATTTCTTCAGTGCAAGGAATAAGGCAAAAAAAAGAAATATCCCTGCGCCACCAACCCTAGCGAGTATAGGCAAAGCCAAGAGAAACTGACTCAGCTCTTTCGGCAGAGAAAGCTTCGCACTGATGTAATCAGGGAATAGAAAAAGCAGGCCAGTTGCCGTCAATGCAAGTATGAGTAACAGGCTGGCGGCCATCATGGCAATCTGAGGCGCGCTAACGTCAGAAATGCGTTCCAGACGGGAATATGGCAACACACTTTTTTTCTCTTTGTAGAGCAGCTGTTGCAGGATGCTGTACTCAATTGTTTTTTCTTCAGCTTTAGCCGCTTTTTTATCAGCTTTATCACCGTCGGTTTTGTCATCCCCCACACTGGTATCTCCGGATGACGCTTGCTGCATTTCAAAATCAGCCAAAGACACGGTCATCATCCTGAAGTCATTGCTTTCTGCTTTTTCCCACGTCAGTAATACAGAGCTTTTACCTGCACCATACGGGCCAGTGACAGCAATGTTTCTGATATCCGGGCGAGAACAAGCAAAATTCAGTGCTTCGATATAGCTTTGCGCTTTTTCATCCTCAATGACTGAGGGGGTCAGAGGTTCATAAGCGATATGTATTTGTTCTTCCTGAGCATCATCGGCGCTGAGTACCGGCATCAGAGCTTCCGTTCGGGATGGTCTTTGCATGTTGTTCACCCAACATTGTTTGTTTAACCGGCATTATATCGCCTGAAAACAGAAAAGATAACAAAGGCAAAACTATAAAGAAGGAGTCTTTCTGGACACCTGGAATGATAAGAGCCGACTTCAGGTTTTTGGATCACGCCAGCAATTACGCATAATTCCCTTTATCTTGATTTTCGCCGTAGAAAACGTTGTGCGACTGCCGAACTGAGCTCGGTGCTTTCGGGCTGAGTGTACGCCATCATTCGCGTAGTGCGTTGGCGGTTTACACTACCGATAGAGTCAACACGAAATAATCGCGTTGATAAATGAAGTGGCAGGGCGATAAAACCAGCTTCATAGGAAGTTCACAAAAAATTAACAAACATGAATTATCAAAATGATAAGCTTTTCCCGATTCCGTGTGATTCGGTTATTTAGGGAAAAACGACATGAACGTCATCCAACTCACACCGTTACGACTCCCAGATATAACAACGCTTTCCGCCGTGACGAGAGAGAAACTCGCTTCTTTGGAAGCCATTGTATCGACATATCTCCTCTCCAGTGAAACAAGTAAGGGGCATGATCGAGTTGTTGGTTTTCCTAATGAAGAGATCAATAGGTTAACACACCGACTCAGTGCCCATTACCTAACTAATCAGAAAGATATAAAAAACGACGGCAGAACATTGTTGGAAACAGCACTAATTAATCAGTTCTCAGATGATTATAATCGCATGATAATGCGGGCCAAGTTCGATTGTTTTCTGGCCTTTTTAACTTTCTGGTCTGGCAAAATTAATCCGATAAAACCTGGTATTAGAAAGACAGCCATGCGCACGTCATCAGATAAAAATGGGCATTACATCCGGTTTATTGATGCGAAACACTTGGTCGATGGATTGCGTAATATATGGGCCATTATTATTAATGCCCCCTTTAATAACCTTTACTCAGCGGTGATCAGTTCAACAGCCTTGCTTGCCTACCATCCATTTTATGACGGAAACGGCCGATTTTGCAGATTGCTCATCAATGCCATGTTGAAACGATGCCATGACAACTATATTCCCCTTCATGATATTTATCATCTATCACAAGGTGGGTATTTTATCCGTTTGCGGCAAGCGCTGATATTCTCAGAATGGGATGAGATTATTTTGTTTCATTATAACATCGTCAGTTTTTTCACCCCAAAGCCATGTAAACTTAGCTAAAGAGGATAGAGAAATGGAAATATTGTCGCAGAAGGATATGTTACTTGTCGCAGGCGGTCAGCAATCTGATGAGGACAGAGATCTTGAAGAGATGCGTGAATTGCTGAGCTCTGTTGGCTCTACAGTTGGCGGTGGCGTTGGTGCTTACGTTGGCGGTGTTATCGGTGGCCCTGGAGGTGCTTTGATTGGTTCAGGTGTCGGTGATTACATCGGTGGAAAAATTGGTGAGAACTATCATGAGCCAGATAACGTCTCGATGACTCCTGCGGGAATTGGTACGGATAACCATTGGTAAAAATGCAGACTGGGTAGTTAAACATTTAATATTGGTTTGACTGCCCATCATGACCAGACATAATATTTCTATTGTTTAGACTTTTGGAGTGGGTAAATGAAGATTTATTGGACGCTGAAGAGCATTCCGGAACTGAAAAACTTACCACTAAAAGAAAGAGTGAAGCGCTGGCGAAAAGCATTTTTGGGGCAAAACATGTCAGATACATTAGGTGTACTGGCCATTTCCATGCTCCCATGGTTTATCATCATTCTTTTAAATGATGTGAAATTTAATAATGAAATATTACACAACTCATTCATTGTTATGGTGGGCTATGTCGTGAGCGCTTTTATTGGAATGAATGTTATAATAAGAAGGATGTTATTGAAAAACAAGGATGTATTTAAAGGCTAAGGAATTTAACCCAGTGCTCACGGTTATCATTTGAAGGACATGATCGAACAGCGAGTCATATTCATTAGCACTGCTGATAAGTGGTTTGACAAGCACGTTGTACTGGCTGTAAGTTTGGTTTCAGCTAAGGTGAGTGCGCAGTGTCGCTATTCACTGGTTAATGTGATTGCAAAAAACACGATGTTTATCACCGCATAACCAAGGATCCCAAATAGTGTTTCGCCAGGAAGCGATCGATAATCAGAAAATGAAATGGCGTGGCCGGGCGCTCCTCCTTCCCGGCATTCCCTTTTGGCTCATAGCAGGGCTCTGCCTGTTTTTTCTCATTGCATTTCTCACCTTCGTGATCGCCGGTACCTATACCCGACGGGTCAATGTGACCGGTGAGGTCAGCACCTATCCGCGTGCCGCCAACGTCTATTCTTCCGTCCAGGGGGTAGTCGTCAAACAATTTGTCACCGAAGGGCAGGTGATCACCGCCGGAGCGCCCATTTACCAGATTGACGTCAGCAAAAGCACTCGCAGTGGTGTCGTCAGCGATAACCAGCAGCGGGATATCGATGGCCAGCTGGCACGCATTGCGCAAATCATCAGCCGACTGGAAAGCAGCAAGCAGGCCACGCTCACAATGCTGGAAAAACAGAAGGCGCAATATACCGCCGCGTTCTCGCGCTCAACCGACATTCTTCGGCGTGCTCAGGAAGGGATACGCATCATGAAGGAGAACATGGAGAACTACCGGCACTATCAGACCAAGGGACTGATCAACAAGGATCAGCTCACCAACCAGGTGGCCCTGTATTACCAGCAGCAGAACAACCTACTGGGCCTGTCCGGCCAGAACGAACAGAATGCGCTGCAGATCACCGCGCTGGAAAGCCAGATCCATACCCAGGCCGCCAACTTCGACAACCAGATCTACCAGATGGAGCTGCAGCGCTACGAGCTGCAGAAAGAGCGGCTCAACATCGATGCCGGTGGAGCGATCGTCGTTCGTGCGCTGGCCGATGGCCGTATCGATTCGCTGAGCGTCACGGTTGGCCAAATGGTTAACGTCGGCGACAGTCTGCTGCAGGTGATCCCCCACGACATCGATCACTACGCCCTCGTGCTGTGGGTACCTAACGATGCCATTCCTTACATTGCTGCCGGTGACAAGGTCAATGTGCGCTATGACGCCTTTCCGTCGGAAAAATTCGGCCAGTTTGCCGGTACGGTGTCCGTCATCTCCAAAGCCCCGGCCTCACCGCAGGAAATGCTGACCTATCAGGGCGCCCCAAAAGCGGCGCTGACCGCCGCTGTGCCCTACTACAAGGTGATTGTCATTCCGGAAAAACAGGCCATTGCTTATGACGGTAAACGTCTGAGCCTGGAAAACGGCATGAAAGCGCAAAGCACCCTGTTTCTGGAAAAAAGGAAGATTTATCAGTGGATGTTGTCACCGTTCTACGACATGAAACACAGCGCGACGGGGCCGGTCAATGAGTAAGCCTGCATTCAAACAACTGGTCAGCCAGCTGGATCTGCGGCTACGTCACCGGGTTCCGATGGTGCACCAGACCGAGTCGTCGGAATGCGGGCTGGCCTGCCTGGCGATGATATGCGGTTACTATGGCAAAAATATCGACCTGATCGCGCTGCGCCGGCAGTTCAACCTGTCAACGCGCGGTGCAACACTGGTTGGACTGACCGGTATCGCCGATCAACTGGGGTTGAGCACCCGTCCCCTGTCTCTGGATCTGGACGAACTCAACGCGCTGAAACTGCCCTGCATTCTGCACTGGGAATTCAACCATTTCGTGGTGCTGGTCAGCGTCAAAGGCCACCGCGCAGTGCTGCATGATCCGGCGCGCGGACGCCGGGCCATCAGCCTGACGGAACTGTCGCACAGTTTCACCGGCGTAGCGCTTGAGGCCTGGCCCGGCAGCGCCTTCACCGCCGACAGCGTTCGCCACCGCATTCATCTTCGTACGCTGATTGGCAGCGTACATGGGCTCAAGGGGGCGCTCGGCAAAATCTTTTGCCTGTCTCTGGTATTCGAAACCATCAACCTGGTGATGCCCATCGGCACGCAGCTGGTGATGGATCACGCTATTCCTGCCGGGGATCGCGGGTTACTGACGCTCATCTGCGTTGGGCTGATGCTGTTCATCCTGCTGCGGGCCGCCATTGGCATGGTGCGCGCCTGGGCCGGACTGGTCATGTCGACACTCATCAACGTACAGTGGCAATCCGGTCTATTTACCCACCTGCTGCGCCTGCCGCTCGGTTACTTTGAACGGCGTAAGCTGGGTGACATTCAGTCACGCTTCAGTTCACTGGATACGCTGCGCAGCACTTTCACCACCAGTATTGTCGGCGCCATCATGGACGGCATCATGGTGATCGGCGTGTTGGTGATGATGGTGCTGTATGGTGGCTGGTTGACCTGGGTGGTGATCGCGTTCACCGCGCTTTATGTGCTGATACGCCTGCTGACTTACGGCTATTATCGCCAGCTATCCGAAGAAGCATTGGTGAGAAATGCCCGTGCTGGTTCCTATTTTATGGAGACACTGTATGGCATCGCCACCGTCAAGATGCAGGGCATGGCGGAACGCCGCATCGCTCACTGGCTCAACCTTGAAATCGACAGCATCAATACCGGTATCCGGATCACCCGAATGGACATGCTGTTTGGTGGGATCAACACCTTCGTGGCGGCCTGTGACCAGGTTGTCATTCTGTGGCTAGGGGCCAGTCTGGTGATCGACAATCAGATGACCCTCGGCATGTTCGTCGCGTTCGGCGCCTTTCGGGGGCAGTTCTCCGATCGTATCGGGTCCCTGACGGCGTTTCTGCTGCAGCTGCGCATGATGAGCCTGCATAACGAACGTATTGCCGATATTGCCCTGCACCCACGGGAAGATCGCAAGCCCGACCTCCCATATATCTCGGGAATGCAACCGATGGGGTTGTCCACCCATGCCCTGAGCTACCGGTACGACAGCCAGTCACCGGCGGTCTTTGATGCCTTGGACATCAACGTTGCACCGGGGGAAAGTGTGGCCATTGTGGGTCCGTCCGGGGCAGGCAAGACCACGCTGATGAAGGTACTGTGCGGGCTGTTTCCCCCGGATTCAGGGAAGGTCGAGGTGAACGGCGTCGATATTCGGCAGCTCGGCATCAACAACTACCACAAGATGATCGCCTGCGTGATGCAGGACGACAAACTGTTCTCTGGCTCAATCCGGGAAAATATTTGCGGGTTCGTGGACGAGGTAGATGACGCCTGGATGGAAACCTGCGCCCGGGCCAGTTATCTGCATGAAGTGATCATGCGCATGCCGATGGGGTATGAAACCCTGATCGGCGAACTGGGGGAAGGATTATCCGGCGGGCAGAAGCAACGCCTGTTTATTGCCCGGGCTATTTACAAGAAACCAGCGATTTTGTTCCTGGACGAGGCGACCAGTGCGCTGGATAAGGACAGTGAAGCGAAGGTGAATCAGGCGATTAAGGCACTCAGCATTACACGGGTGATTATTGCCCACCGCGAAACCACCATTGCCTCAGCCGATCGCGTCATCGTTCTGACCCACAAGGCGGACCAATGAACAAATCACGCTTTGCATTTACGCTGGCCTGTTTTGCGATGGTTCTTCTCATGGTGGGCCTGACCTTTTACCCCTGGTTTCTGAGCGATAACGCCGCGTTTGTGCAAACAGGTCTGGTGTTACCCGTTCTGTATCTCCTCGAGTTCGGGCTCATCGTCCCGTTATATGTGGCCTTTTTTAGCAAAGAGCACGGTATGGGCGTGGGAAAAATTAACGGGCGGTTAATGATTGCGTTCACGGTATTCATTCTGCTGCTCCAATACCTAGGCGCCTATATTTTGGGGATTAGGAAAGCAGAAAGCTGGATGACCGAACAAGAAGCGGTAAGGGGCTGCGTATTTTGGGTGAACACGCTCCTGTTGGTCTTTCTCGTTCCCATTTACGAAGAAATGGTATTCAGAGGATGTCTTTTCAGTGGGTTGTTGCAGATATTCAAAGGCAATATCTATTGGTCTGCACTCACGACGTCAGCTGTCTTTGCCATCCTGCATACCCAGTACTCAGATATCCGCACGTTCATGATCCTGGCACTGGTATCGCTGCTTTTGATTGCTGCACGCATTGTATCGAGAGGAGTGGCCATGCCGGTACTGCTGCATATGCTGATGAATGGCTTCATCATGGCGACCAGCTATTACTTTTCATAGCGTTAGCATCGAAAACAAGGCCTCCACCCATCACTCTTTCCTGAGTCTCAGCACATTTTTTTTCCACCATGCGCTGGTCACAAAGGCATAGACTAATGCGATAACGGCAGAATAGCATAGGGTTTTCATGACTAAAATTGATTTAAATTCAGCCCCTTGAACAACATCCACTACGGTAAAACAAAATAGGAAAAGAAAAAAAACACGGATAAATTTCTTCATGGCGAAATGAGCTTCTCCTTTAGAGTGGCCGGGAGGTATTCCCGGCCAGCACTGAATTACCAGTGGCATTGTCCATTAACACTGTTTTTGTTGCTGTCCCCGCCAAAGGCACCACGGTCGTTACCGCCGTTGTTACTGTGAGTGGCATTCCATGCAGCATCAAAACTGGCCGCGCCAATAACACCACCGAGAGCGGTTCCTGCAATCGCACCTAATGGTGCACCTGGCCCAGTGAGCATCCCTCCGATAACACCTCCGGCAGCTGCCGCTGCCGCTGCCGCGGCATCACGCCCAGAATCATGGCCGCGAGAGCCGCCACCATTATCAGTACGATCGCCGCCGTTGTTACCGCGACCGCCAGAGACAAAACCCAGCATAGAAGGATCAATAACTTTCATAAACAACTCCTTTTGATGATGAAACAATAGTGTGTAAAGTTATGTAAAGCGACTAATTATTAACCCACACAACGTGAGGTTTCAAGGAGAAATTGTTAGAAAAGTTTAAGTTTTCCATTACTAGATCATCATTCGCAGGGCTGACTGCACTCCGGCGACGCCCGGTTAAAAACGACAGGGTAGCAATACTGACGTTATCCAGTACACCCTTTATGCATAGGATATTTGATCCGAGTATTGTCTTTTTAGGCTCTGCGCATGAAAAGAGAGAAGGTGTATGTAAGTTCTGGATTATATGTACTATTACTATTCATTGCTCCAGCAGTATGATGAACTCAAATCGCCCACGATCGGAGCGCACCATGCCCCACTCTTCCAGTGTTATGGGGCATTTCGGTTGCTAGCAACCCAAAAAAATTAACTAATTGTAATTAAAATCCAATTTGGGTTTGTTTGGTATACCTAAGCGTATACCAATGCAGAAAAGTAAGACCGATTTAGAGGGCGATTCTAGAATCTGGCATCACCTGTTAGCGTCTTTTATCCCATGCTTTTTTGATGAGCTGCACATCAGGTTTGAAGCGCGACATGTGGCGGATACCAACCACAGGCACATCGAATTGCTTAAACCGTGCCGTAAAGCAGAACGTGGAGTAGTAGAGGTCTTGGCTTATGTACTCGGGCTCATCGCCATCGCCGAATGCTTTTAAAAGCAAGCGAGCTGCTGAGTGAGAGTTCATTCCGTTACTGTAAGCAATAATTAGCTCAGGTTTGCATAGGGGGACGGTAATGTTTTCAAAGAAACCCATCGATTTTTCAATCAGCCGCTCCAAACTGCCAATTGCGCTCTCTTGAGCGCTTTTTTTGAGCGACAGGGCATCCTTAGAACACATGAGTAGCGCATTGGTGTAGACGGTATCTTGCCATCTAAAGCCTAGCTGTCCAGGGACGGATTGCAGACGGTTTGCCAAATGTTTGATACCCCATTCACCTTCAGTACCTGCCTGAACATTAGAGAAACAAGGTGAATTAAAACCGTTTATCACTGCTTCAGCATTTGTAAAACCGCCATCTGCTGATGAGCCGTTGAATCCGACCATGATTAAACGCTTTCTTGCTGGTTTAGCTGCTAACAATTCGAAGGAACAATCATAAGGACGGCCGGGTAGTTCGCTTAAATCATGCCGCCCTAAACCTTCCAAAATTATTTTCTTGGTCGTTTCCATCTTAGCGGTTATCCCATCAAAGAGTTTTTTTTGGCTCTGCCACATGATAGAGCCAATCTGCCATTTTCTCAGAAAAAAAAGATTTATAGAAAAACTGTTCACCCTATACACCTTTTAGATTTATCCTTTTATTTCAATGCATTGATGGATGTATAGCTACCTTCTCGGTGTACACCCCTGTTCACCTACAGGGTGAACAGCCTGAACCGCAGGCACAAAAAAACCGGCCTGAGCCGGTTTGGGGAGCACTTGTCGTTATGATAGTGGCCGTTCAGCGGCCGATAGGATGCCCTGGTGTTGCTGCATGTATTCGGGTCACTGCCACTATAGGCGGCGCGGCGATTGAGCGTCCAATGGGTTCGGCAGATCAATAATGGCCTATTGATCGGCTCGGCCGATCGACCCGCTCACCGTCACACCGCCCCGCACTTAGGCAGCCAGTCCGCTTCACACTCGTCACTCAAAATCAGGTTGGTCTGTATTCCCTGCTTGGTGCGGCGTTTCAGCAACGTGTGTTCGTACTCTTTGAGCGTCTGCGGCACCGCCTGGCCGAACGCCGTCAGGTTCATCACGTGCTGATAACCCCTAGCGGCCATAAACGACAGGTAGGCGTGGTAGAGGTAGCGGCGCGGATTCGGTGGGGTGATGTTGGCGTTGCCGATCATCATCCCTTCCGGGGTACCCAGCACCGTCAGGTAGCCACAAAAATCGACCAGCGGATCGGCATGCCGTTTGATTTCCAGGGCTTCCGCCGAACTCTGCTGCGCCTGTAGCAGTGCACGCGCATCATTCGGGTTGGCGAAGCGTTGCATCAGGTGACGCACAATCACGGCCAGCTCTTCGGTGATCTTCGCCAGCAGCAGCGGATCGCGCTCTTCGGGGGCGATAGCTTCCGGGAACGGCAAAATAACGCGGCGGCGCGAGATGCCGCCGCTGCGGTCGCTGAACTGCATGGGGTTGTTGTTGACTGCCAAAATCACCGCCGGAATGTGCGCCGCGTAGGCGTCGCGGTATTTCGGGTCGATGGCGACCGCATCGCCACCGGTAATGGCCTTGATACCGGCGCCGTCACCGCTCCACTTCTCCTGGTCGGGCAGGATAATCAGCGAATAACCCACCACGCTGGCCCGCTCGCGCGCCGACTCCAGGTTATCGATGGTCGCGGAAGTGGTGTTGTCAGCCCCGGCGAGCAACCGGGCGATGGCGGCCATTACGCTCTTGCCGCTGCCGCCGGGGCCGGTCACTTCGAGGAACAGCTGCCAGTCGTAGCGGTTGGCCAGCACCATAAAGAGCGCCGCGAGGATGCGTTCTTGCTTGTCGTGATTGCCCCCGGCGGCCCGTGTTAGCCACTGCCAGAAGTGCGGCGCATGGTCAGCCAGGTTCTCACCGGCGCGCGGCGGCGTGTAGTCCACGCTGTTGACGGTGCGCAGCCAGTGTTCTTGCCGGTGGGCGCTGAACTGGCCGCTGACGGTATCAAACACCCCGTTACGAAAACCAATCAACCGGCGGGCCGGGTCACCCATCTGCGGCACCATCAGCTTGAGGGTGTCCAAAATGCTGTTGATACCGGCGGCGGAGAACGGTGCGCGCACCTTCTGGAACAATGCGGCAATCTCCCGGCTCAGTTGCCGGTGTGGCAGCACCTGCCAGGCGCCGCGCGTATAGCGGCACAGCTCTTCCCCCACCGGTGGCACCGCCAGGGTGTTGCCGTAATGCTCGGCCAGCAACTCAGCTTTCTCGCTGGCGCTCATGGCTTTGAGGTCAGCATCGCTCAGCGTGTCGAACGGGCTCGGCTGCGGCGGCTGGCTGAGCGTCTGGAGTTGCGTACGCGTGGCCTCGGCCCCTTCCCGGCCATAAACATCGTTCCAGTCGCCTTCCGAAGGCGGCAGCGCCGGGACACCGCCGGTGAGTGTGGCCGCCTCGGCGGCGCGTGTCTGCCCAGTGCCGCTGCGGTCATTATCAGCTGCCAGCAGCAGCCGCGCATCTGGGTAATGGCTGCGCAGCTGCTGCGCCACTGCCGCCAGGTTGTTGGCGCTCAGTGCCACGCACACCGTCTCACCGGTCAGGCGGTGCACGGTAAGGCCGGTGGCGTACCCTTCGGTGAGCCAGATAACCGCGTTGTCCGGGCCGCTCAGGGTGTGGCAGGCGGCTTTCACCTGCCCGCCTGCCAGCATGCGCTTGTCCCCGCTGGCGTTAATCAGCTGCACGTTGACCACCTCGCCCCCGGCATTATGCAGCGGCAGCAAGAGGTCGCCGGGCCGGAAGGTGATACCGCCAACGCGCAGCGGCTGGCCGTGCAGGGTCAGGGTGTCCACCTCCGGAAAGCCTTTGGCGCTCAGGTAGGCATTGCCGGTCTGAGGTTGCGCGGCAGCCACCAGAGCCTGAGCCTGTCGCGCGGCCTTGCGCTGAGACTCGGCCTTGTCTTGTGGTGAATGAGCGGTCTCAGCGGCCGATGGCAAAGTGTTGGTGTTATTCCCCATCACAGCGGCCACCTGTTCAGCGGCGGCCCTGGCAGACAGTGACAGGGCTTTTTCCACCAGGTTGAGGCCGTCACCGGCCCCGCACTGATTGCAGAACCAGGTGCCGCGCCCGTCCTGGTTGTCGAAACGGAAGCGGTCTTTGCCGCCGCAGCTCGGGCACGGCTGCGGCTTGCCGTTCGGCTGCATGGCAATGCCGAGCGCCGGGAGTATCACCGGCCAGTGGCCGGTGGCGGTGCGTACGGTCTGGGAAACGAACAGGGCGCTCATGCTCTTCTCCTCAGTGTACGGTGGCGTTCTGTGCCGCCGACAGGCGCTCGCAGCACAGCTCATCCATCATCTTTTGCCCGAGCGAGGTCAGGCGCGGCGCAGCTACCAGAACGTCCGGCTGCACCATGTCGCTCAGCATCGTGCACGCCATGTCCATGCCATCCTCTGCGCCGTACTGACGCACAAAGTGCCCCTCCAGACCCAGGGCAATCGTCATCTGCAGCTCGTCCAGCGTGTACCCCAGGCTCACCCGGTAAAAGGCGCAGGTATCCAGATAGGCCTGTGCCACGGCGCGGCGGAAAACGGCGGTACGGACTTCAATCGGTAAACAGGATGCAGTGTTCATGCGGCGGTGGCCTCCATGCGGGCAAGAATTTGGGTTTCACAGGTGTTGACGACGTGGCCGAGCTGGTCGGTCAGCAGGGCAATGACCGAGGCAAACGACGCCTGTTGCTCAGCGTCGGGGCGCTGCCCGCCGAGGTCGAGGGTATCCAGCAGGTCGAGGAACAGCACGCCGGTGGCGTGCGCATGCTGAAGACGCAGAAAATCGGCGTGCGGGATTGGGTAATGGGTGTCGCGGTAGTAGCGGTCGGCCAGGGTGTTCATACTGCCGCCTTAACCGGCAGACGACCGGCAAAGGACAACACGTAATCACGGGAAAGCCTACGGCGGGCGTTGCGTTCGCTATCCGCCACGGTGCGCACGATACGCGGGGTGGCCGTCAGCGCAGACCGGCGTACGGCCGCAAACAGGAAGCAGAATGTCGGGTGAGTCGGGGTGAGGGTCGTAGCCATAACGGCAGCCTCCATAGTTAGCTGATAACAGCTACCACCGAAGTTCTCACGCAAGGGTGGTAGCCCAGACGGGGGTGAGAAACCGGTAACTATGTAAACCGGCCAGCCCGAAGGCTGCCCCGCCTGAGCCACCATTGATTGACTGCTGCGGTAGCATAACATCCACCGCGCAAAAAATGAGCGCACTGAGGCCGCGACGAAAAAAAACACGCGTGGCGCGTGTCGTGTCGCCATAGTTAAACACGGGTTCTCACGCCCGACTGCCGATTTTGCGGCAGCAGGAGGACTATAACGCAGGGCCGGACGTGGGGGCAAGCCGTAAGACGCCCCCGGACGTTCAATCGATCGCATTGTGATCAACCACTTCGTCAGCACAGATACGACGCAACTCTGCCTGCCGGTTCGTCAGGCAAATCACACCGTGTTTTTCACTGCGGTGCTCAGGTAAAACGATATCCGGGTGCTTGCGCTGCAACAAGATGGCTTCAGCCACAAACAAGGCGTCGTTGCCGCTCAGGGTAAAACAGTGTCGACCGAGGGTTAACTGCATCACTCGGCGCTCCCCTGGTGACGGTTGGCAATACGTTCGTCCATCCACTGCTCGACCTCGGAGGCCAACCAGGCGACATTTTTACCACCGAGGGAAACTTGTACCGGAAACTGCTTGCGGCTCATCATCTCGTACACGGTGGAACGGGACAGACCAGTGGTGTAGAGCACTTCCGGCAGGCGGATAAAGCGCTCGCGCGGGGTGTTGCCGTTCTGAAACACCGGCGACGGGGTGGATGGAGAGGGGGTGGAAACGGTCAACATAAAACGCTACCTCTTTGTGTCCGGCCAACGCTGGCCGGGACTGTGTGAACTTCGGTAGCGCCCTATTATGTGAATATTTACCGGGGTGGCAACAAGGCGTTGTTGTGTGGTGGGACAGCTTTTATGCCTATTTTTCAACCAAATGGGCATATAGGTTAATATTGACCTTTATTGGCAAACCTTGGCAAACCGGCCGAAAAGCCTGAGCGATGAATGGGCGGTTGATTAATAGGGAAAAACCGCCAAACAGCGCTAGCCAGGGAAAAGGTCGTTTTGGGCCGGGTGAACAGTGGTGAACACCGGGTGAAGAGTTTAGCGAGAACTATTCACCATCTTATTTACTGATTTATCTATATTTTTTATTTAGGTGAACAGTAGTGAATAGTTTTAGTTAAAACTAAAAATGGCTTGATGGTTTTCTCATCAATGCTCAAGGCTGTTGTCCTGCGGACGGTCCAACCGGGATGAATGGCGATGTTGTACGGCGGTCAGCAGAATAGCTGCACATTGACTGACACCGGAGACACGACCATGAGCACCACCCCCTTACCGAAATACATCACCGATAAACTGCAAGCCCTGCGCGACGCTCGCGCCGCCCACGACAAAAACTACCAGGCGTTGACCGATGTCGTAACCGGCATTGCCCGCTGCCACCAACAGAAGAAAGACACCGAAGTGCAGAGCCATGAGACTGAAAGCCAGTGGCGCACCCTGTTCCGCAAACTGCGCGGAGAAATGACGCCGGAACTGCAAGCGCAGCACCACAGCCGGATTTCCAAGCGGGGGCTGGCGAAGGAGTTCGACGGCCTGATTGAGGAGATGGAGCTGGACAAAATGCAGCTTCACCTCCGCTGCGGCGGCACGGCCCCGAAGGTGGTGGCCGCACACAAAGACGCCCTCACGACCTTTGCGGCTCATGCGATGCATCAGGCAGTGGATGCAATGAGCAAGGCGCTTATCAGCCCTGACGTTATCAAGGCGTGCGCACTGGCTTCACGGGCTTACGGCGTCTATGCGGACAATCCGATGAAAATGATTGAGCTACAGGTACTGGGCACGCTACAAGGCCGCATTCGCGCTACCATGGCTACGAAAAATATCGACCACCCGGTGCTGAATGAGATTGGTCTGACGATACCGGAACAAACCGGCGTATTGCAGGAGCGACAAAGATGCCCAATGCGCCAGATGCGAGGGGCAAGAGAACTGGCGGAAAAACGCCGTCGGCTGCAAGAAAAAGGAGCCCAATCATGATGCGTTGCCCGCTGTGCACCCATGCGTCCTATACCCGTACCAGCCGCTATATCACGGAGCGGACAAAGGAGGCGTATTACCAATGTCAGAGCCTGACCTGTTCTTGCACATTCAAGACGGTGGAAAGCGTCGATAAAATTCTGTGCCAGCCGATACAAGCGCAACCGGTCGATGAGAACGCCTTGCCACCGCCGGAGAAACGGACGTTGAACCGCTATCGCCGTTACAACAGCAATCCTACCCTGCACTAATCACACTCCGCCCCGCCGCTCTCGACAGCATCGCGGGGCATTCCCCTTCCGCCTCGCCCAAAACAGCCTTTTTCCTGGCTAGCCAGCCTCAAATTGCGCGTGCATGCATAGGGTGCATGATTTTGCATGCACGAAAATGCACTTTTCATCCCCTGCCGCACCAGTACTGGCGCGGCCTGCGGCCGTTCATGCAACTGCATGAAAAGCGATACATGAAGCGCGCAGGCGAGGCGGGGGAAGTATTGCGCGCACAGAGGTTTGAACAACTTTCCGTTTAATGCGTCAGTGCTTCGGTAAGGCGTCTACATTATTGCGATTTAACTCACTATCGTACCGTGAGGCAACTGAGGACGCTTATTTTGAATTTATGAACAGTGCGCGGTAATGTTAAGTACAGAAGAGGCGGATAAAAAGTGATGGGAGTCAAACTTTCCATTGAATAACTTTTATTCATTTTACCTTATAAAAGATAAATGTATTATGGAATTATCTACGCCTATCTATTTCAAGGAAAATCCATAAATACAGAAAATTAATTTAATTTTTATACGACCAGCTTAACCGATATGCGAATTTTGTTATCATGCTTATAGTTTCTAATCGAAAAAATTGGAGCGATTATGATTGATAGTACAGCAGAGGAAGAACTGGAGCAGTTCCAAGAATTGCTCAATTGTCCAGAACAGAATTGGTTATTAGGTGCGGGGATTAGCTTTAACGCTAAAATACCGTTAATGTACCCATTAACAAATAGGGCAATAGAATTAATTTCTGACAAACCTGAAATATTAAAACTAGTAGACACCATAAAATCCCAGTTACCAAAAGATGCTCATATAGAACATATACTCAGTCACTTAGGTGACTATTCAGCTATAGCCTCTCGTTCAGTTACAAAGTCCATATCTATAGGTGAGGATGAATTCAGCCTGGAGAAAATAGAACATGCTCACAACGAAATATTAAATAGCATAGCCAACACCATCAGATATGGATATGTAGAAGGAAAAGAAATAGGTGATAGTAATAATTTCATAGTCAAAATAGATGAACACTTTGAGTTTATTAAAACTCTTTTCTATAATCTGAGGGCAGGGATAAATGAAAGAAGAAAACCTGTGAGGCTCTTCACAACAAATTATGACACCTTACTTGAAGATGCATTATCTCTAAACAAAATTCCATATTGGGATGGCTTTAGTGGTGGCGCAGTAGCCTATAGGAATTATAGATATGGGCAGAATGAACCCTTAGGTGATGCGAAAGCATTTGTCGTCAAAATGCACGGTTCTATAGATTGGTATCAAAACGATGATGGATATTTATGGCGCGTAAGAGATAGGGACACATATCCAATAAAGAATCAACGAGTTCTCATTTATCCTCAATCAACAAAGTACATCGCCACTCAAAAAGACCCTTTCTCATCACAATTTGATTTATTCAGAAAGGCAATCTCCTCACCATCATATAATGTATTAATAGTATGTGGATATAGCTTTGGTGATGACCATATCAATCAAGAAATATCCCTATCAATGTCAAATCCGGATAGTAAGACTGTTCTATTAGCTTTTTGTCAAGAGGTTGAAAACAAACTACCAGAAACATTAAAAACATGGCTTGATGAGACTTGGGGGAATAGGGTGTATATAGCAACTCAAAATGGATTACATATATCTAACCGGCAACCAATAAAAAGAAAAGAAGATTATGATGATTGGTGGACATTTGCAGGCATGACGATGGTAATGAAAGAAGGAGTAATATGATGCAATTTATTCCAGTCGAAGAATTAAAAATTGGTCAGATAGTTGAGGTTTCTGGTACAAAAGTAAGAGTTGAATTATCAAATAAAGTCGAAGAGTTGACTAGAAGCTATGAAGGTAAAGTCTATCCAATAGGACAACTTGGTAGCATAGTAAAAATTCACTTTGGGCGAAATATCATATTTGGGTTTGTCACACTGCTAAGAATGAGATCTGATGAAATACAAGCAAACTCTCTACCCATCCCCCCCGAAGCAGACCAGAGAATAATGGAAGTCGAGCTTTTTTCACATGGACAATGGTCACAATCCACCCAAAAACTAAGTTTCAGTCGTGGAGTTAAAACATATCCACTTCCTCAACAAGGTGTATATTTATTGACACACAATGAATCTTCAGGATTATTTTCCGCTGCCGAAGGTGCTAGAGAATATAATTATGATCCATTAGTTCCTTTTGCTCGCTACACTAGTGCAACATCGATACCATGCAGAGCGAACATTGATAAGTTATTTGGATTACATTGCGCAGTTTTGGGTTCAACAGGCTCAGGTAAATCAGGAGCTGTGGCAACATTACTACATAGTATTTTGGAACATTCATGTATAGATGGAAATAAAATAGCACCACGAATCATTATGATAGATCCACATGATGAGTATGGCTCAGCATTTTTAGATAAAGGCATAACATATCAAGCATATAGTGCCATTGATAAAAATAATAAAATTGATATAAAACTACCGTATTGGCTTATGTCATCAGATGAACTTAGAAATCTGATTATTGGAAAAACTGAGAAAGAAGCAACGTCTCAGAATAATATAATATATAAGGCATTAGCCCATAGCCGGATGGTTTCAGTAGGTTTAGTATCCCCGGCTCCAACAAATTATAACTGGAACATTCCTGATGACGACTTACCTCTACATGATCCTCGCCCCAAAGCTGGTCATACTTTCGAGGAGATAATGTCATTTGACTGTGACAAACCAATAGCATTTTCCCTTGTAGAGTTCGAAAATCATATACGATATGTTCAAGGCTCAAGAATATCAAAAGGTAAACTAGAAAAAGAAACAGATGGAACATTCGCTGAAAGATTCAAATCTATACTTGACAAGTTATCAGTATTGAGACGAGATCCGAGAGTTGCATTTTTGATGGAGGATTGGGAAAAACACAAAGAAATAACATTACAAGACATACTAGATCAACTAGTTGGTGAAATAATAAAAGAAGAGAAAACCAAGGACATAAGAATCATAGATATATCCGGTTTACCAAATGAAGTAGCTGGTCCTCTAACAGCCATGGTTTCTCGTCTTTTATTTCAATATAAAGTTCACCAAACACTAGAAGAGAGAATAGCAGATCCATTTTTACTAGTCTGTGAAGAGGCTCACCGATATGTTCCTGATCATGGAGAAGCTCAATATGCAGCAGCTCAATCAGCTGTTAGAAAAATAGCGAGAGAAGGAAGGAAATATGGATTAGGCCTAATGTTGGTGAGCCAACGCCCTGCTGATATAGAGAGTACTGTAATTTCTCAATGTGGGTCTTGGGTTGTATTAAGGCTAACGAACTCTACAGATCAGCAGCATGTGGCTAAATTCTTGCCTGATGGTTTATCTGGCCTGGTTGCTTCACTACCCTCCCTTGCTCAGCAAGAAGCTATCTTCGTTGGTGAAGCTGCAGCTCTTCCAGCAAAAATTAAAATAAACTTCCTTCCTAAAGATAAAAGGCCACGTTCGGATAATATCAGCTTTGCCAAAGGTTGGTCAGAACCTAGACTATCAAAAGAAAGAATAGGTGATATTGCCAGTAGGATGACAGGGCAAGTAATAATAGATAATAACGATATTAAAATAGAGAACGATGACCTACCATTCTGAAATAGAAACCATGCCGAGATATTGGGGAGTAAATATCTCGGCATATTTTCAGTTCAATATCATGTCAGCATACCATTGCAACATATCCCTACGTTTTTCCAAATACTGCGCATGGTTATAAGTCCCCCGAATGCCATTTTTATCCACATGAGCAAGCTGCATCTCAATCCATGCGGAGTCAAACCCTTGTTCATGTAGGATAGTAGACATTGTATGCCTGAAACCATGACCGGTGGCACGTCCCTTATATCCCAACAGCTCAATCACCTGATTCACGCTTTCCTTACTTATAGGCTTTCTACGGTTGTTTCGTCCAATGAAAATGTAAGGATAGTGACCGGTGATCGGTTGTAGCTGTTTAAACAGTTCAACCACCTGAGTAGAGAGCGGCACAATGTGCGGGCGGCGCATTTTCATGCGTGCTGCGGGGATCTCCCAGATTGCACGCTCAAAATCGATCTCTTCCCACGTGGCAAAGCGCATTTCTTGCGTGCGCACGCCGGTCAGCATAACGATCTTCGCTGCATTCTTAGTGATGATGCTACCGGTATACCCTTCTAAGTCCTTAACAAAATAAGGTAGTTCCTCGGCAGAAAGGAACGGATGGTGCTTTTGCTTGGGCACAGCTAATGCGCTGGCGAGATCTGGGGCTGGGTTATATTCCGCCCTACCGGTAATAATCGCGTAGCGGAAGACCTCCCCACATCGCTGGCGAACCTTACGGGTCTTCTCCAATGCCCCGCGCTTCTCAATGCGCCGCAGCACTTCCAGCAACTCTAACGGCTTAATTTCGGCAATGGGGCGTTGACCAACATACGGAAACACATCCTGCTCAAAGGTACGCATGATTTCTTCCCTGTAGGCCAGAGTCCACCGGTCAGCCTTGTTCGTGTGCCACTCGCGGCTAATAGCTTCAAAGGAATTCTCAACAGAAAGCTTCTGAGCGAGCTTTTGCGCCTTTTTCTCGGCTACAGGGTCAATGCCATTAGCAACTTGCTTACGGGCCTCTCCGCGCTTTTCTCGCGCGTCGGCCAGCGTTACCAAAGGGTAGGTACCAAAGGACATTAGCTTGGCTTTTCCGGCATAGCGATAGCGAAAACGCCAACCTTTACTCCCGTCAGTGTTGATAAGGAGAGACAGGCCTTGGCCATCGTTGAGGGTGTAGGGCTTTTCCTGCGGCTTGGAACGTCGAATTTGTATGTCAGTTAGGAGCATGTGTATAAGTGGATTCTGTGTATAAAAACATTATACGCACCATTATACACATTTTTCTCGGATTCAGGCGGTAATGCACGGACATCAGCGGACAATGAAATCACATAATCAATTGATTTTATGCATTTTAATGGAAATTTCAGGAACTACACGGACAAGCTTTGGCGGAAGATCACAGGAGTCGAACCTGCCCAGGACCGCTGGCGGCCCCAACCGGATTTGAAGTCCGGCCGCCCCACCGGGGACGAGGATCTTCCTTGGAGAAGAGAAGAAGCAAGGCGCTGATTATAGCGCAGTTTGTTCGCTGCGCTAAGCGGGAAATGGCGGCCGCCGGCGATTCGGCGGCCGGGGAGCGCTACTTCAGGAAATCCTTCACGTCCAGCAGGATGAACTCGT
>Ga0308162_1000505_pt1 | contig 40352 bp, 37 predicted proteins | sample PhySR2_FD_201370 | JGI IMG/M metagenome (GOLD analysis project Ga0308162, IMG submission 201370) | Phyllosphere microbial communities from UC Gill Tract Community Farm, Albany, California, United States - DLSLS.R2 | ecosystem: Host-associated > Plants > Phyllosphere > Unclassified | place: USA... | reverse complement strand
CTGAGCTGGAGGCCGAGCTGGGCGATGTGATGTCGTTCCACAAGCCGAAGGGCGGCATGTTCCTGTGGGCGAAAATGAACAACGGCATGAACACCACGCGCTGGCTGGAGAAGACGTTAAGCAACGGCGTGGTGTTTGTACCGGGTGAGTTCTTCTACTGCAATGAACCGGACACTACGACGCTGCGTATGTCGTTTGTGACGCCAACGGATGAACAGCTGATAGAAGCGGTTCGACGTCTGAAAATCTCGCTGTAAACGATCTGCGCATAATGGCGCTCCTGCCGTTATGCGCAAGCCTTCCTTACAGCAGCCCTTTCTGGGCAAATGTCATACGAGTGGCTTCATTCAGATCCAAATCTTGTAAGGACGCCGGGCGAACCCTGGCAATCTCCTGAAACTCTTCGTTGAAGGTCACCTCACGGTTGGCGCTGATGCAGTCGAAGATCAGGTAAATCATATAAATTTCTTCCGTGGTGCCGTCGGCGTATGGTTTCTTCCTGAAAAATGAGTTTGGGCTACTTTAGCAGACTGGGGGGGCGATTCTCATTCCTTGGTTTTCTTCGTTTTGTGATGCCCTCATCCCAGCCCTCTCCCACAGGGAGAGGGAGAAAATCATAGCGAATTTTCACCCCATGCGGATGTAGGCCGGGTAAGGCGGAGCCGCCACCCGGCGATTGACTACCGCTCCCTCAGCGCCTCTTTCGCCCGGTTAAACGGCTTGATCATATAATCCAGCACCGTTTTCTCTCCGGTCTTAATGTCCACCGTCGCAATCATCCCCGGCACAATCGAGAAGTGCCTGCCCGCCTTATTCACCAGGTAATCCTGGCTGGTGCGGATAAATACCCGGTAATAGAACACTTCCGGCTTCGCTTCGTCCTGGATGGTATCCGGTGAAATGGTCTCCACCACGCCATGCAGCCCTCCGTAAATCGCGTAATCGTAGGCGGTGATTTTGACCAGCGCCTCCTGATTAGGGTGGATAAAGGCGATATCGCGCGGCGACAGGCGGGTTTCAATCAGCAGGTGATCGTCCACCGGCACGATTTCCATCAGCTCGCCGTTGGGCGGGATCACGCCGCCGATGGTGGTCACTTTGATGTTTTTCACAATGCCGCGCACCGGGGATTTCACCGTCAGGCGGGTCACCGAATCTTCACGCCCTTTGAGAATGGCGGAAACCATATCCACCTCCGCGTTGGCCTTGGATAACGCCTCGCGCGCCTGAACGTAATACTGCGAGCGCACGTCGGTGAGCTTGAGTTCCAGATCGCTTTTCTGCCGCTGCAGACGCAGCACTTCCACGTGGCTGGCGGCACCGGTTTTGACCAGCCGCTGGGTGATCGCCAGCTCTTTATTGGCGAGATCTAACGCCGAGCGCAGCTCGCGCTGGGTATCTTCAAGCTGTGCGCGACGTGAGTTATACAGGCGCGTTTCAGCCCCGATCAGATCCGTCCATTTCGCCAGCGAAGGCGGGAATTTCAGCGGCAGATCGTTCACTTCGGCATACAACCGGACGCTGGAGGCGAGTGATGCCCGGTAGCGTGCCGCGCTTTCGCCGACGTTCGATTCCGAACGCGTCGGATCGAGCCGCGCCAGTACCTGTCCAGCCTGAACCTGATCCCCTTCGTGCACGTTCAGTTCCGTCAGGATCCCGCCGTCGAGCGACTGTAAAACCTGCTCGCGCGAGCTGGGGATCACTTTGCCGGTTCCGGTGGAAACTTCATCCAGAATGCCGTACCACGCCCAGACGCCAAGCACCACAAACAGCAGCAGAGAGAAGATGACAATCCGCCGCGCGCCGGTGTAGCCGCTTTCGGAGTCGAGGGCGTTATCCAGATCGTCCATTGCGGCAACGTCACGCTGACTGATTTTCATTTTTCCACTCCCGTCCGGTTGCTGCCTGCTGTTGCTGCATGCGGCTGTTGCTCAGGGCCTGCGCTTTTGGCGCATCCATCACCAGCATCCCCTCTTTTAACACCACCACGCGCTCCACCAGCTCCAGCACCGGGACGCGGTGGGTGGCGACAACCAGCGTACGATTGCCAAGCCAGGCGGTGAGGCGCTGGATAAATTCCCGCTCGGTATGCTCGTCAAGCGACGCCGTGGGTTCGTCCATCAGCACGATATTCGGATCGCGCAGAAGCATGCGCGCCAGCAGAATGGACTGCCGCTGCCCGCCGGACAGCCCCACGCCATTCTCCATAATAGGGTAGTCCAGCCCCTTCGGCAGCTTCTGCACAAAGCTCGCCGCGCCGCACATCTCCAGCACTTCAAAAATCTCTTCATCGGTGGCGCGCGGCATACCCAGCGTGATGTTCTCGCGCAGGGTGCCGTAAAACAGCCGCGCGTTCTGGGTCATAAAGCCGACGTTACGCCGCACGTCCGCCACGTCGAGATGGGGCAGGCTGAAGTTGTCGAGCCGCAGCTCGCCGCCCGCCAGATCCATCCCGCCCGCCATCGCCTGCAGCAGGGTTGACTTGCCCGCGCCGTTGCGCCCGAGGATCGCCACTTTCTCGCCCGGTTTGATCTCCAGACGGTTAATGCGCAGCGCCATGCGGGGATCTTCCGGGTGATAGCGGAACTGCGCCTGCTCAAACAGGTAATGGCCGCGCAGCACGTCCTGGCGGATCGGCGTCTCTTCGCGCCGGTTTTCGGTGGGAAGCTGCATAATGCTGTCCAGCCCCTCTTTGGCGGCCTTCACCTGTTGCCAGCGCGCGAGCACGCCGCACAGCGTCGCCATTGGAGCGATCATGCGGGAGGCCAGCATAGAGGCGGCGACCACCGAGCCGGTGGTTAACGTTCCGTCGATCACCATCGGTGCGCCCACCACGATGACACCTGCGTAGACCAGGCTCTGGATGGTCATCCCCCAGCTGATCAGGTTCTGCGTCAGCTCGCGGGTGCGCAGACCGGACTCGGCAGTGATCTGGATATAGCTGTTCCACTGCTGCAAAAAGCGGTTTTCCGCCTGCATCAGCTTGATGTCCTCCAGCCCCTGCACGCTCTCCACCAGCACCGCGTTGCGCAGGGTGGATTCGTGTGCCGACTGCTTCGCCAGCTCCGCCAGCCGCTTTTGCAGCAGCAGGCCGGGCAGCACCATGATCACCGCCGCGACCGGGGCGATCCACGCCAGCTGCGGTGCGATGATCGCCAGCACCACCACAAACAGGAGGAAGAAAGGCAGGTCAACAATCGTGGAAATGGTAGAGGAGGTGACCATTTCGCGGATCTGCTCCAGCTCGCGCAGCTGGGAAATGAAGCTGCCGGTGGAGCGAGGGATGGCGCTGTTGCGCAGGCGTAGCGCATGGCCAAAGACGCGATCCGACACGCGCAGATCCGAGCGCTTGCCCAGCAGATCCATAATGTGCCCGCGCGCCACGCGCAGCACAAAACCAAACAGCGTGGCGATCAGCACCCCGATAGTCAGAACGTACAGCGTCGGGTAGGACTGAGCCGGGATCACCCGGTCGTAAACCTGCATGGAAAACACGATCCCCGAAAGCGACAGCACGTTGATAAACAGCGCTGCGAGCATGACCCAGCTGTAGGGGCGCAGGTCGCGCATCACCAGCCGATATAGCCAGTCCGGGCGATATTTAGAGATATAGGCATCCACCCGGCTGTCCTTCAGGGCGGCCAGGGGACGCAGGGCGATCACATGGCGGATGGCCGGGAGCATGGCCGCCATCGACAGGCGGTTGGTGTGCATGTTGTCGTCGAAAAAGCTGACCTCAAGGGTGTCTTCGCCATCGAAATGTTCAATGACGCCGATTTTCCCCTCGCTCAGCTCCACCACGACGGGCAAGCGCCAGCTATTGATGGACTGCCGCTCTGCCGTCAGCAGCTCAAATGACAGTCCGGCCTCGCGCGCAAGCTGGGTGAGGGCAGGCACCATCGGTTTACCTTTCAGCCACGGCGCACCCGCCATCAGCGCGCCGGGTGAACAGGCTACGCGATAACGCGTTGCCACGTAGCCAAACGCCTGTGCCCACTGTTCCAGCGCATCATCCGTCATGTTTTCACCCTGCGGGATATCGCGTTGCTTCATGGCTGGATCTCCACGGTCTGGATGGTACGGTTATCAAGATCGAACGCGTGGCGTAAGCGCCCGGTGTTGTACAGGCAGTTGAGCTGAAGCTGATGCAGCTGTCCGGCGGTTTGCTGCTGGGTGAAACGCGCCTGATAAACCTCCTGTTCGGCGTTTAACACGTCGAGCAGCGGACGCGAGCCGAGGTCGAGATACTGCTGTTGATATAGCTCGCGGGTGCGGGCGCTGAGCGCTTCCTGACGCCCCTGAATTTGCAGCGTGGCCATCAGGCTCATTACCTGGCTGCGCGCTTCGAGTAGTTTTTGCCGCACGTCGAGGCGGGTGCGCTGAATGGTGGACTGCGCCGACTCGACCGCGTGTCCGGCTGCGTTACGTCGGGCGGTCAGGCCGCCCCCTTGATAGAGCGGCATCTGCACTTTGACCCAGGCGGAGTATTGGGTGCGATCCCGCGTTTCGTTTCCCGCATAGCGGTCGTTAAGGTAGTGGCGCACTTCCGGCTCAAGCGAAATGGTCGGCGTCATCTGCGCGTTGGCATTGTCAAGGTTGGCCTGCGCGACGTTGGCCTGCGCCCAGGCCGCTAACACGGCGGGCACCAGACGATCGTCCGGCTCGGCGATGTCGCAGCTGCGGGCCAGGCTCTGCGGAAAGTCGTTGCTGACGACGTTCAGGCTGTCCCAGCCCAGAAAACTCATCAGCGTGGCGCGGGCGCTGTCGAGGCTGGCCTGGTACTGCATCAGCTGGGCGCGCGCGCCTTCGATACGGGCATCGGTCTGCACCACGTCAGAAAGTGAGGTGGCCCCTTCGTCATTGCGCAGCTTCGTCAGCTTTCCGATAGAGGAGAGGGCATCAAGCTGCTCTTTGGCGGTGTCTACCATCTGCTGCAAGGTCTGAACCTGCACCATGGCGATGGCGGTATCGTGGGCGATGGTGTCAATGCTGACCAGCACGTTAGCCTGCTGCTGGGCGACGCCCGCGCTTTCGGCGCGCACCTGGCTCGCCACTTTGCCGAAGTCGTAGAGCATTTGCGAGAGGGAGAGCACCAGCGACGGCGTGAAGCCGTTGTCGTCACCGTCGTGGGTATAGCCGTTCTCCATTCCGGCATTGATTTGCGGATAGTATTTCGATTTGGCGACGTCCACGTTTTCGCTCTGCTGGTAGAGTTTACCTACCGCTTCGCTGATGGCCGGGTGCCAGGTGACGGCACGGTTTACGGCTTCGCCCAGCTGCAGCGTGCCGGGCGCGGCTTTCGTGGCCACCGGGGCCACGCGGCCGTTCAAAGAGGGGAGTTCCTGCGTTTCGCTGAGTTGTTCGGCATTGATCGTTCCCGCCGGGTTGGCAGCTAGAGCGGGCACAGATATCAGGCAGCACGAGAGCCACCAGTAAGGCATCTTCTTTCCCATGTCTTGTCCCTAATAAAATGGTACAGCTTTATTGTTGTGCCCGGGCGCTGTGCGCCCGGGTCAGGTGGTTCTGTTGCTATCAGGTAATGATGTGCTGCTGGTTAACAAGCTCGTCGTAGGTGGTCTGAACGCCATCAAGCGTAACGAGCGTAGTATTAGTGTAGGTGGTGCCTGCACCATCACGGTCGATGGAGATCACAGTGTTGCTACCGCTTTGAGTAACATGGAGATAATTACCCAACGTCGATGCGCTACCGTTCCAGCCCACCAGCAGATCGCCGATGTCGATCTTGTCTCCCTGCGCCAGTGAGAAGGTGCTCCAGTGATCGCCGGTCGTGCTGCTGACGTTGCCTGCGGTGGCGTTGCCTGCGGTGCTGTTCAGCACCTGGTAAATCAGCGTGTCGCCGTAGGCCGTACCGGTGATGACGTCGTTGTGTTCAGAGCTGATGAACTGCGGCGCCATGTTGATGGTCAGCGTGGCGGTATCCGTGTTGCCGTTGGCGTCGGTCAGGGTGTAGTTGAAGGTCTCCTTCGAGGTGATGGTCGAGAGCGATACTCCGCTGTTGAGGGTATAGGTGTAGTGGCCGTCCGCGCCGATCGCCAGGATGCCATAATGACCGGTGATGTTCACGGTGGTGCTGCCGGTGTACGGATCCAGCGTGGTGGTCACGCCGTTGTAGCCGGTAATGCTTACGCGGGTGTCGACTGAGTGCAGCTGATCCAATACGCCGCCAGAGTCGGTGCCGTCAAAGATATTGCCGTTCACGGTGTGGGTGCCGGTGACGTCGAAATCACTCAGCGAGTAGGTGGTGCCGTTCACGCTTGGCGTGATGGTGATGTTCCCGACGCTGAGCCCCGGTACGCTACCGGTAAAGTTCAGCGTATAGGTTCCGGCGTTGAGATCCAGCCCGGTCAGCGGGACGTCGATACTGCCGCCCAGCAGGGAGCCGCCGCTGAAAGAGCCGTTGCGGATCACGCCCGAACCGTCGCTGATGGACCAGGTCACCGTCAGCCCGCCCAGCGACAGCAGCGAGGCCACGTCAAAGTGCAGCGACGCGTTGTGCAACGCGGTGTTCGGATCTACCACGAAAGTCCCACTGCCGGAGCCCTGGGTTGATGAAAATAGTGCCGTCGTCCAGGTGGTGGTGCCGACAGTGGTATCAGAGTAGGTCGACGTGTGGTGCACCGAGGTCAGGTCCATCGTGGTGCTGACATCGTTCACCGCATTCATCGCCTGCGCGGTAGGGGTAATGTTCAGCGATGCCGTGTCTTTCGTCCCATCCGGCGCAGTGATGGTGTAGACGAAGGTATCTGGCGTGCTGATATGGTCGGAGCCAACGCCGCTATTCAGGGTGTAGGTGTACTCCCCGGCCGCGTTGATGCTCAGCTTACCGTATTCCCCATCGATCTCCGTCAGACCGCTGCCGTTGACCACTACGCCGTTCACTTCCGTCACCAGCGTACCGACTGGGGCAATATCATCCGACAGCACATCCCCGGAGGTGGTCTCGCTAATGCTCGCCACGCTGTAGACATGATCCTGCAGGACGCTCAGCGTATAGGCCGTCAGCGCGGTGATCCCTGCCGCCGTATTGAGCAGGAACAGGTACTCCCCGGCAGGCAGGTTCAGCGTCAGCTGTGGCGAGGTTCCGCCCAGCAGCGGCGCGCGCAGCCAGCCTGACTCCACGCGCATCTGTTCAAAGGTCTGCGTCGCGTTGTTGAACTTGTAGATGTACAGGTCGAACACCGAAGCCAGCGCCACGCCGCCTACGGATGCCTGTACGGTCATGGTGCGGGTGGTGCCTTCCTCCACGCTGTAGATGATTGGGTTAGTCATATCGTCCAGCAGATTCAGCCCCAGCGTATTGCCGAGGTTAATCCCGACCAGGGTAAAGCCGCCCTGGGACGAGGTGCCGTTATCAATGGCCGTTACGGTGGTGTCGAAGGTCAGTGAGGCGGTATCGTCCACCGCCACAATGCCGCTGGTGGCGGTTCCTGTACCCAGCGACAGTACCAGGTTCGCCGTCGCGCTAACGCCGTTATAGGTGATGGTGTAGCTGAAACTCTCCGTGCGGCCAATGACCGAGGCGCTGGTGTCCGTCAGGGTGTAGGTATAGCTGCCGTCGCGGTTGATGGTCAGCGTGCCGTACTCGCCCTGAATCACGGTACCGTCAGCGGTCACGTTGGTGAGGTCGCCATCCGTATTGGTCACGGCGGTGATTCTGGCACCTGCCGGGGCGTTGTCGCTGCCTGCGGTCGGGTCGACATCGGTGATGACGTTGCCCGTCAGGCTGGTTTCGCCAGAAACGGTACCCGCACTGGTCTCTTTCACGGCGACATCCAGGCTGGTGTAAGAACCGGTTGCCAGGAGGTTGGTGTTGTAGCTCAGAACGCGATACTGACCATTTTCCAGCCCGGTCAGGTTCAGCGAGACGCCGGTTGCGCCGAGCGTCAGCAGATCAGCAAACTGCGGCTGTCCGGTGTCCACCACGGTGGTCCAGGTGTTATTGACGGCATCGAAGCGCTGGACGACCAGCTCAAGGGTGTTGAGCAGGGAAAGCACCGCACCCGTGGCGTTGGCATTCACCTCGATATCCGCGCTGCCGCCGCTGCCTACGGTGAACCCTACCTGTGCGGTGTCGTTGCCCAGTAGCGTCAGCACGTTACCCACGGCTCCCACCAGCAGGAAACCATAATCGCTGTACTGCGAATTGGTCACCGTTGCGGTGGTGGTGAGTTCCAGCTCTTCAACGTTGTTGCTGGCCGACAGCGGCACGACTGGCGCAAGGACCGAGCCAGGCTGTGAGACGTTGCCTGCGACGTCGGTGGCGGTGATCTGCAGCGTCTGGCCTTCCGTCTGTTTATTGAGGAAGGTATAGCTCCAGGCTCCGTTGCTGTCCGCCGTGGCGGTGACCGTCGAATTGTCCGCCAGACGGATAGTGACGGTGCTGCCTGCTTCGGCATTACCGCTCAACACGCTGCCGTCCGCGTTAAAGGTCCCGGTAGGGACCGTTGGCGCAGTGAGATCGACAATAATTGTCGTCACGGCCGACGCCGGGCTGGTGTTGCCCGCGGCATCGGTGGCGGTGGCGGTGAAGTTATGCGTGCCTTGTGTCAGCGTGGTGGTGGTTTGCGCCAGCGTCCAGTTGCCGCTGCCATCGGCGATGGCCGAGCCGACCAGCGTTGCACCGTCATAGATGCGTACCGTTGCATTGGCCTCCGCCGTTCCGCTCAGTGTAGGACGCGTATCGTTGGTCGGGTTATTGCCAATCACCGGTCCGGTGACGCTGCCCACATCATCGACAACCGCGCTGATGACCGGCGCGGCTGGCGCGGTGGCATCGACGTTTATGACATATCCGGCCGTTTGCGCGCTGGCGTTGCCCGTCGCATCGGTGGCGCTAAAGGTCAGGCTATGCGGCCCGTTGCTCAGCGCCGGGGAAGGGGTGAAGCTCCACGCTCCCCCGGTGGCAACGACGCTGCCAATCTGTACGCCGTTATCAAAGATTTTTACCGTGACGCCAGCTTCCGCCGTACCGGTGAGGGTTGGCTGGGCATCGTTGGTCAATCCGCCGTTAGTGATGGTCGTCGCCGCGTTGCCCACATCATCCACAATGTTGGTCAGTACAGGTAACGCAGGCGGCGTGGTGTCGATAGTCAGACTAAAGGCCGTTGACGACGTGCTGGTATTGCCTGACGCATCCGTGGCCTGCGCCGTGAAGCTGTGCGGGCCGGCTGTAAGCGTGGTGTTGAGCGCGATATTCCAGTTGCCGCCAGCATCAGCGGTGCCCGAACCGACCAGCGTTGCGCCTTCATAGATACGCACGGTGGCAAACGGCTCGCTGGTGCCGACGAGACGCGGTTGGGTGTCGTCCGTGGTCTGCCCGGATCCTAGCGGACCGGTGACACTGCCCACATCGTCAATCGCCTGGCTGATAACGGGCGCGTTTGGTGCGGAGGTATCAACCACCAGCGTAAATGCAGGGGAGGCCGGGCTGACGTTCCCCGCCGCATCGGTAACCGTGGCGGTCCAGGTATGGCTGCCATTGACCAGCGGGGTTGACGGCGTAAAGCTCCATGCCCCGCTGCCGTTCACCAGCGCGGTGCCGACCTGCTGTCCGTTTTCGTAGATGGTCACCGTGGTGTTGGCTGCCGCCGTGCCGTTCAGCGTCGGCGTGGTGTCGTCGGTGCTCTGGCTGCTGGAGAGCGACGTTTGTACGCTGCCCACGTTGTCGCTCGCGGAGGTAATGGACGGCGCGGTCGGGACGCCGGTATCCACCGTCAGGTTAAACGGTGCCGTCGTGCTGCCGGTGTTGCCTGCCGCGTCGGTGGCGTTGAAGGTGACGGCATGAGGTCCGTCGACCAGGTCGGCGCCAGGGGTGAAGGTCCAGTTCCCCTGGGCGTTCACGACCGCAGTGCCAATCTCGGCGCCATCCACCAGAATGTGCACCGTCGACCCCACATCGCCCGTGCCGTTGAAGGTTGGCCGCGCGTCGTTGGTACTGTTGCCCGACGTAAGCGTGCCATTGACCGGTGCGACATCGTCAATCACGCTGGTGACCTGTGGCGCGGCTGGGCCTGCGGTATCGACGGTAAAGACGAAGACCGGCGAATTGGCGGAGACGTTACCTGCCGCATCGCTGGCGTTAATGCGAATGTTGTAGCTGCCATCGTCCAGGGCCGGGTCTGGAGTAAAGCTCCAGCTGCCGCTGCCGTTAACCGTTGCGGTGCCGATTTCCACGCCATTATTCAGAATGTGGATCGTGCTGCCCGCTGCCCCCGTTCCGCTGAGGGTTGGCGTATTGTCATTGGTAGCCTGGCCGGTTGTCAGATCGCCGAGGGTCCCGCCCACGACGTTGTCGTTGACGCTATCAAGGGTCGGGATCGTCGGTGCTGTCAGATCGACCGTCACGCTCCAGGTGTTTGATACCTGGCTGTCGTTGCCCTGCGGATCGGTGGCCATGACGGTGAAGGTGTGCGGACCTTCGACAAGAGCGGTATCCGGAGTAAAGCTCCACGCCCCGGTACCGTCAGCCGTGACGGTAGCAATCGGTGTGACGCCGTCGAAAATCGTCACCACGCTGTTTGCTTCAGCCGTGCCGGTGAGGGTTGGCGTGGCATCGTTGGTCGGACTGCCGCTGACGACGGTAGTGGCGGCGTTGCCGACGTTATCCGTGACGTTGGTAATCACCGGCGTGGTGGACACCGTATCCACCACGATAGTGAAGCCCGCCGATGGGCCACTCTGGTTACCCGCCGGATCGGTTTCCCGGATGGTCAGGACGTTATTGCCCTGTGCCAGGGCAGGCGTTGTGAAGCTCCAGTTGCCCGTATCACCGACCACCACGGTACCCTGCAGCGTCCCGTTGCTGTAAATAGAGATGGTATCGCCTGCCGTACCGGTGCCGGTGAGCGTCGGCTGGCTGTCGTTGGTGGTCTGCCCGTTTGTCAGCGGACCGGTGCCGGGGCCTACGTCGTCAATCACCGCACCGATGGACGGCGTGCCCGGTGCCGTGAGATCCACGGTAACGGTTGAGATCGGCGAGCGACCGCTGGTTTCGCCGTTGAGGGTAGCGGTCGCCTCAAAGGTGTGCTGCCCTTCGCCAAGCGCTGGTGACGTGTAGCTCCAGTTGCCACCTGAATCGGCAACGATGTTGGTTTGCGGAATCGCCACCCCGTCCAGGTAGAGAGTGATAACGCTTCCGGCTTCAGCCGTACCGACGAGGGTAGGGGTTGTATCGTTGGTGGTTTTATCTTTCACATCGCCCGTCACCGGCGCCACGTCATCATTGATGGCGGTGATGATTGGCACGTCCGGGAGATTAGGCAAGGTACCGATGACGGTGTAGGAGGCCTCAGGGCTCTCATTGCCCGCCGCGTCAGTCGCGATAACGGTCAGCTCTGCGCCATCCGCTTGTGCAGGACTGAGCGCAACAGAGAAAGAGCCGCCGGTGGCAACGCCAGTACCCAGCACGTTACCGTCAGCATCCGTTACGGTGATGGTGACTCCTGACTCGGCGCTACCGGTCATCGGTGTGCCCTGAGCAGCCACGCTGATCCCGGTTGGGGCTGTCGGATCTATGGTATCCACCGTCACGCTAAGCGGAGCGGAGCTGTCGGAGGTATTACCGACCGGGTCGCGGGACGAGACGGTAAATTCATGTGGAGCATCCGACAGCGCGCTTCCGGCAGTCCAGCTCCAGGTGCCGTCGGGCTGCACCGTTACCGGCGCGCCTGATGGCGCGCCGTCCACAGACACAATCACGGTGGATCCCGGTTCGCCAGTGCCGGTAAGGGTCGGCGTACCGTCGCGAGTGTAAAGCGTACCGTTTGTGAGCTGGCTGTCAGAGACGTCGTTAATCTGCGGGACCGCTGGCGGTGTGGTATCAATTGTGACGGTAAAGACCGGGCTGAGATCGCTGACGTTACCCGCGTCATCAACGGCTGCAACGGTAACGTTAACTGGGCCATCACTCTGAGCAGGGAGGGTGAAGGTCCATTCTCCAGCGTTACTGACAACCACGCGGCCTAACTCAACGCCGTTGTTGTAGACGATCACCGTTTCGCCCGCAGGGCCGGTTCCGCCTACGGTTGGGGTTGCATCCGCAGTGACGCCGTCATCCGGCTCACCGCCAATGGCAACAATCACCGGGGTTGCGGGGGCGACAGTATCTACCGTGATGGTGATCCCCGTTGACGGGTCTGAGACGTTGCCAGCTTCGTCGGTGGCCGTTGCCGTATATTCGTGGCTGCCCTCTGCAATGTCGCTGTCGGGACGCCAGCTCCAGTTGCCGGCGCTGTCGACCGTGACGCTACCCACCGCTGTCACCGGACCACCATCAACGCTGTCATAGATAGTGATCAGGTCGTCTGGCGTACCGGTTCCGCTCAGGATCGGACGCGGATCGTTGGTGGTTTCCCCATCGGCAACAGGGCCGGTTATCTGGCTGACGCTGTCGGTAATGACCGGCGGTTCTGGGGCAACTGGCGCGTCGGTGTCAATGGTGATGCTTACTGGTATGGACGGGGCGCTTTCGTTGCCCGTGCCGTCCATGTTGGTGACGGTCAGGGTGATGTCGTAGGTACCGCTGGGGAGCGGCGTTGTCGGCGTCCAGCTCCAGTTGCCCGTGCCGTCCACCACAACATCGTCAAGTTTGTCGCCATCAATGTAAATCGTCACGGTTTCGCCCGGATTGCCTGTACCGCTCAGGGTTGGCGTGGTGTCGCGGGTGGTTTCACCCGGGTTCAGCGGCGTTTGTATTGGGCCGCCGTCAGGGTTGACGGTGATTGTCGGGATAGCTGGTGTCGCGGGCGCGACGGTATCCACTACCAGTTCAAATGGGCTGGAGACGGTGACATTCCCGCCTGCGTCTGTGGCATAGACGGTGAGGGTATGCGGGCCATCGGTAAGCGGCGTGGTGGGGCTGAAGCTCCAGCCGCCGCTGCCGTTAAGCGTTGCGGTGCCGAGCAGGGTTGCTCCGTCATAGACAGTAATCACCGTCCCTGCCGGGGCACTGCCCTGAAGCAGTGGCTGAGTGTCGTCCGTGGTATCGCCGCTACCGAGCGTGCCTTGAACGCCGCCGACATCATCGGTTACGGTGGTTATGGTCGCCGCGGGTGGCGGGACGGTATCGACCGTGAAGGTGAAGCCGCCGGACGCAGGGCTTGTGTTACCTGTTCTGTCGGTCGCAACGGCGGTCAGGGTATGCTGGCCGTCGCCAATCGGCGTGGTGGGGGTAAAGGTCCACGCGCCGTTGGTATCAGCTACCGCTGTGCCGATAGCGGTGCCGTCCAGACGAATGGTGACCGTCGAGTTCGGCTCGGCGGTGCCATTGAGCGTTGGCGTCGTGTCGTTGGTGGTGTCGTTGGCATTGAGTGCACCCGTGCGTGCTGGCACATCATCCACCACCTGTGTAATAACCGGCGCAACGGGCGCGGTACTGTCGATCGTTAAGTTCCAGGTGTTCGAACTTCCGCTGGCATTGCCTGCCGGATCGGTCGCGATGGCGGTCAGTGCGTGCTGACCGTTGCCAATCGGCGTTGAGGGGGTAAAGGTCCATGCGCCGCCGCTATCCGCTACGGCAGTACCCACACTGATACCATCCACAAGGATGGTGACCGTCGCGTTGGGTTCCGCGGTGCCGTTGAGCGTCGGGGTCGGATCGTTGGTGGGCTCATTGATATCGAGCACGCCGGTGCGGCCCGGGACATCATCCACCACTTCTGAAATCTCCGGGGCGACGGGCGCGGTAGCGTCCACGGTAAAGCTCCAGCTATTCGATTGCCCGCTCGGGTTACCGGCAGGATCCACGGCTTTCGCCGTCAGCACATAGGTGCCGTCAGCCAGCGGTGTGGGCGGTGTAAAGCTCCACTGGCCGGACGCCTGAACGACCACCGTGCCAAGAACCGTGCTGCCGTTGGAGAGGGTGATGGTCGTGCCGGGTTCGCCCGTCCCGTTAATGGTGGGAGTACGGTCGTTGGTGATCCCGCTCTGGCCAACAGGTCCGGTCGAAGCAGGAACGTCATCAACCACCGACACGATGACCGGCGTTTGTGCTGCGGTTGTGTCAGGCGCAACGGCGGGCGCGCTCGGTCCTGTATTGCCTGCCGGGTCAGTTGCTTCTGCGGTCAGAGTTTGGCCGTTGAGCTTGGGAGGGGTCAGCGTCAGGCTATAGTTGCCCTGGTCATCGGCCAGGACATCCCCAATTTTGACGCCCCCTTCACGGATGGTTACCGTACTTCCAGGCTCTGCGGTGCCGCTGATGGTCGTGCCGTCATCCGAAATGACCACGGCAGGTGCCTGCGGCGGCGTGGTGTCCACGGTGAAGGTGATGGGTTGTGATGCCGTACTCTGGTTACCGGCTGCATCCGTGATTTGCACGGTGATGGTGTGTGTGCCATCTGCAAACGGTGTCGTCGGCGTCAGGCTCCAGGTGCCGTTAGGCAGAACTGTCGTTGTTCCAATCACCACGCCGTTTTCGTAGAGCGTAATTGTCCCGCCGGGCTCTCCTCTGCCGACCAGGATTGGCTGAGAGGCATCGGTGGGGACGCCCGCGGTAATCGCCCCTTTGATAAGACCGGTATTATCGTTCAGTACCAGGGCGGTTGGCGCGTCTGGCGCGGTGAGATCCACGGTGAGGGTAAACACCGGCGACGCTGGCCCGGTATTACCGGCGGTATCCGTTGCTCTGACCGTGAGCGAGTGGGTGCTTTCGCTGAGGTTCACGGACGGGGTGAAACTCCAGGTGCCGTTGCTGGCGACGACGGCCGAGCCAATCGCGACGGTGCCGTCATAAATGGTGATCGTTGAGCCCGCTTCACCGGTGCCAGAGATCTGGGGCCGCCGATCGTCGGTGCTTCCGCCGTTGCTGACTGAACCGGTTACCGGGTCAACGTCGTCCGTCACGCTGGTGATGGTAGGGGCCGCTGGCGCGATGGTGTCTACCACAAAGGTGACGGCACCGGAGGCTGGGCTGGTATTGCCTGCCGCGTCGGTCGCGGTAGTGGTAATGGTGTGACTACCGTTGGCGAGATCTTTGGTTGGGGTAAAGCTCCAGTTACCGTTGGCATCCGCTTTGCTGGTGCCAATTTGCGTACCGTTATCGTAAAAGGTGATGGTGGTTCCCGCTTCAGCGATACCGCTAAAGGTAGGTCGCGGATCGTCGGTGCGTTGGCCATTGTCCAGCGGGCCTTGTTCAGCACCCACATTGTCATCAACAATCAGAATATCTGGCGCATCCGGTGCCGTTAAATCTGGCGCGGTGACCTGTCCGGCCTGGCTGGTGTTGCCTGCTGGATCCGTCGCGGTGGCGGTCAGTTGCTCGCCGTTGGTCAGCGGGGTTCCCAGCTCGATAGAGAATTTACCGTCACTGCCGGTTTTACCCGTGCCAACCAGATTGCCATCCGCATCTTTCAACGTAATGGTGCTGCCGGGTTCTGCGGTACCGGTTACCGTTGAGCCATCGGCCGAGAACTGTAAATTGCCCGGAGCCGCGGGGGCGGTTGTATCCGGAGAAGACGGTTCACCGGGGGTGACAGGGTTAGTGTTGTTATCATCATCGTCACCGCCGCCTCCTCCGCCGGTGCCCGCCGCGATGGCAATCCCACCCGCTACCGCAAGACCACCCAGCACCCATGGCCAGACGGCGGCACCGCCTGCATCACTCCCTGACGCGGCAAGTAATACGTCCGTGGAGGCGATTGATTCGTATGTGGCGGCCCCGGTAGGGTCTTCAATCCACCACAGCGCGCCGTCACTCTCCTCCAGCACCAGCTGGCTCACGCCCTGGGCATCCGTGACGTAGAAGTTTTTTAGTGTGATCACCTCGCCGGAGTGCAGCGTCACCACCAGATCGTTACCGCTACGGGCAAAATGAGAAATATCGGTTCGCTCTACGTGTAGCTCCACGATAGAGGAATGGCTCAGCGTAACCTGGGTGCCCTCGGTGGTGGTTTCCACGCCAGTAAGTTTCGATATAACAGAGATTTGGCTCATTTAGTCATTACTCCAGACGAGTTGTCGTGAACGGCGTGCAAGATGAGCCATCTGTTTATGAAGGGAAAAGCGCGCCCCCGGCGGAGTCACTGCAATTAAGCAGTACTCACCGTATTTTTTTTAGAGCGAACGATGCCCGCCAGGATATAGAGTGGCAACATCAGAGCGAATCTATTTATTTGATGGAAAATATTGCGTATTCTTTTTTTTGTGCTCTAGATAACCCTGTAATTAATAGAGGAATTAATCCGAAACGGTATAAAAATGATATAGTCAGAAAAGTCTCGATATGCAAATTAAGCTGCTGTAAATACAGGTGGATATTGTGAAGTTGGCATTAATATATTGATGTTAATTATCGATGCAAATAATTAACGCTCTGTTTTTGAAGGTTTTTTATTAATGACTGGTGTGTTTTTAAACGTTTCTTGAGAAGTAAATTAATGCGGCAAAAAGAAAGTTGCCCTTTATTTTTAATTATATTATTTATGGTTGCTTAATACGTGTTTAAGTTAGGGTAACATTTTTGATGTAAGATATATTATGTTTTTGAAGTAATAAAATATATTCTGATGCGCAGACAAATTTCTGCTAATTAGAGAGCGCTAAACGTCGTTGAGAGAAGGGTAAATACATTCGGTTGATACCAACACCGATCTTTTTCTGCACGCCGCGCGGGTATCTTGCGTCTTTGTTCGGAGAGACAAAAAAGGCCGCTAACGCGGCCGCTTTGGGGATTACTCAGTGACTTTCTTTTCTAACTCACTGGCACCCTGTTTGGTTTTATTCCAGCCTTTCTCAGCACCTTCTTTGGTGGCATCCCACCCCTTTTCGGTGCCTTCTTTGGTTTTATGCCAGGCTTTCTGGGAGTCTTCGCTGACCTTGCTGCCAAAGCTTTCGCTTTTACCTTCTGCGGCATGCTCGTTTTTCAGCTTCAGTTCTTCACCTTTGTTCTGCTCTTCGTGCAGTTTTTGCTTCGCGTCGTTGGCGTTTGCTTTCGCCGCGGCGACAGTGTCGTCAGTTGCATGTGTGGTAGCAGCAAAAACGGGGGAAGCCAGCAGAACGGCAGATAATGCGATAATTGTTTTTTTCATAATATCCTCATTTAACGTTATCGGTTATGAGCGTGATTCAGCATGTCACAGACGAAGCGAAGCGGCTTTAGGAAAAAACTGTAAAAAAGGAGATGCCATGACGGGGCGATTATTTCCGGGGCAGCAAAAAATAATCATGGATGCCGCTCACCCGGCGTGAGACGGCATTTTATTAGTCACGGTGATTAAATATTTTCCAGGTCGATACCGCGCGTGTTGGGGCCAAAAATACCAATGGTCAGCATCACAATCAGCATACTTATTACAATGAAGGCAATGACCGCCGTCGAGCCGCTATATTGCAAGATAAGGCCGATAATTATACTGCTGAATACGGTGGATAAACGGCTAAAGGAATAACAAAAGCCGACCGCGCGCGCCCGAATACGGGTGGGGAAAATCTCAGACTGATAGGAATGGTAGCTGTAGGTCAGCCAGGCATTGGACCAGGTAATAAAGAAGCCGCAGGCAATCAACAGCAGCGGGTTGCTTTGAAGCGCGAACAGCGAACCAAAGATGACCGTGGTCAGACAGGACAAGACGATTTGCCATTTATTTTCCATCCGATCGGCATAGCGGCTACAGATGAGCGCGCCGAGAGGATAGGCCAGCGTGATGAAAAAGGCATACAGCAGGCTGTGCGTGACCGATGTCCCGTTGCCGGACAGCAGGGCAGGGAGCCAGTTTCCGAAGCCAAAAAAGCCGATCGCCTGAAAGATATTCATCACCACCAGCATGACAACCCGGCCACGATAGCGCGGGGACCAGATGTCCTTAAATCTGCCCTTGGGGGAAGCCTGGTCGCTGTACTGCACGGCACGGAGAGGGAAATCAGCCTGCTCGTCGGCACCGCAGCGTTTTTCCATCTCATGCATGACGTTCCTCACCTCCAGATAGCGTTTTTGCTGCAGCAGCCAGCGTGCCGATTCCGGCAGCCCCTTACGTACAAGCCAGATGACGATGGACGCCAGCGCGCCGGCAATCACCACGAACCGCCATCCGCTCAGGCCAAACCACGTCTGCGGGACCAGCCACCACGACATCAGCGCCACGGCAGGAACGGAGAGAAACTGAATGAAAAAGGCGAAAGCAAATGCGCGGGTGCGAAGGTGAGCGGGTACCCATTCTGTCAGATAGGTATCAATGGTCACCAGTTCAACGCCGAGCCCGATCCCCACCATAAAACGGAAAAAGATCACCCATTCCGCCTGATGCTGAAACGCCATAACGAGGGAAAACAGCCCGTACCAGAGCAGGGCATACATAAAGGTCGCGCGTCGTCCAATGCGGTCAGCATAGGGGCTCAGCAGGCTGGCACCGATAAAGAGACCCAGAAAGGTCGCGGAAGCAAATGCGGCCTGGTCGGCCATACCGAACACACCCTGCTGCCCGGTATGAAAGATCCCATCAGCAATGAGCCCGGCGCTGATGTAGCCAGTTTGAAACAGATCGTAAAGCTCAAAAAAACCGCCAAGAGACAGCAAGGCGATGAATCGCCACAGCCCGGCGGAAGCCGGTAAGGCATCGATCCTTGCCGCAAGATCGTCCTCGCGGATGGGGTTTTGTGCCCCCCACTGTGTTCCTGAAACTATGCATTCACTCACTGTTAACCCTCTAGTAACATTCACCCTGAGTCGTTATGCTAGTGGGAAATTAGCGGATTTAAATATTTAATTCGTATTCAGATGCAATAAATAAAGCATAAAAAACCAGATATTTTTCTTTTAGTGCGTGGATATTCACCTGCCGGCTTCTCTCATTTTTCGACGAAAATATATCCTTATGTCGATGAGAAAAAATATCAACACGCCCTCTTTGCGTTAATAACAAACGGAAAGAGGGCGGCACGCTGGGAATTTTTCACTTGACGCTAGCAAGGACTTTTGCGACTAATTGTCGGGTGACGTTTGCTGATCGGGTGCAGATTGTAGAATGGAAAAAATCGAGAATTTAATTCCGATGGTGGTTTTCGCGCGTGTCGTCGAAACCCTGAGCTTCACCGAGGCCGCACTCTCTTTGGGAATGTCGAAGTCGTCAGTTAGCCGGGATATTTCAACGCTGGAAAAACGTATTGGTGCAATGCTGCTTAAGCGTACCACCCGGAAAATAGAGATTACGGAGCTGGGGTTGAGCTACTATCAGCACTGCTTCAAAATATTAAATGAGCTGCGTGCTGCAGAACGGTTTATACGGGATTATTATGAGGAGCCGGCGGGGACAATAAAAATACTGGCCCCGGTGACGTTCGGAAAAGAGTATGTTGTGCCAGCTTTAAATGCTTACTTAGAACGAAATATTATGGCCAACGTCGATCTCGATTTATCCGATAAAGCGGTGGATATCAAAGAGAGCCCGTACGATCTGTCCATCATCGTGGCTCAGGACACGCCAACGCATGAGCATACCAAATTTTTATGCTCTATCCAGTGGGGGCTGTATGCCACCCCTGACTTTATCGCCCGGATGCGTCCTGTCCAGACCCCGAGCGATCTCCCCGCCCATAACTACATCCTGTTCCGTGGTGTGGCACGTACGGTTTCGCTGCCGTTCAGAAAAGAGAAACAGAAGGTCAATATTGACGTCCATAGCCGCTTCAGAAGCAATAACAGCGTGGCGCTGATCAGCATGGCACTTTCCGGTCTGGGCATTGCCTACTTGCCCAATTACATTGCGCGAGAAAGTCTCGCCACTGGAAAACTGGTCCGGCTTTTACCCGGCTGGCAGATGGATGAATATAAAGTCTGGCTGCTGTCAAAAAATAAAAATACGATGACGTCAGGCATTAAGCGTTTTAGCGACGAACTTCAGCAGCTTATCACCGGAGCTGAGGTCAAAGCAGGCTACTGATATCCAGCTCGCCATGACGAAGGATCGAGATATTGTCATCCAGCAAAGAGATATGCGTGGTGGCGGTACGGCTGGGATTTTTGCAGTTGGACGGGACGACCAGATCGACGCGGTCTCCCATGTCTTCGCGGGCCAGCGTAAAACTCACAAGATCGCCCTCAGCCTGCGGATATCCTGCCGGGATGACCGCCAAAGGCCTGCCTAACCGGCTGATGATGGTTCGCATCTGACTGTTTTTCACGCAGACAACCGGAAGAATATCGCCTGCGCCGGGAAGAAAACCGGCTCGCTGTTTCTTTCGCAGGCTGATTTTCAGGGTGCCGGGCCAGCAGGCCCGGCTGAGCATTTCAATTTTGCTTCTTTGCCACGGGCTGACATCCACCCATTCCCATATATCAGCCAGTTCGCAGAAGCAAAACGTCATCTCTCTCGTACCGGGCGATCTTTTTAACAGCGTCAATTTTTCCATGGCGTCCGGGCTGTAAGGATCGGCCGCCAGTGCAAAATGGGTATCGGTAGGGATCAGTATGATCCCGCTATTACGCAATACGGTAATGGCCTTGTCTATAAATGACATAATTATCGACATCCCTATGACGTGGTTAAACCCGAAATATTAATAATAATCGCCGTGGCGATAGTCCCAGGTATTAAACTGGGCTGACATGAAGTTAATAATTTTATTGACGTCGAGACCTTTGCGAATTAATACCGGGCAAGGGGTCACTTTTCGGGCGCTACCCTGTTCAGGAACCAGTTTCCCTTCACTGTCTACCATTGACACCATGACGCCTTGTTCATAGCGACTCTCCTGCGTTTCATCAGGCTGAATAGACTTAACGTACTCGTTGGCACAAATAATGACGTCTGCACGCGCTTCGATGCGTTCCCCAATGAACTCCACCATGCCGCGGTTGCCTTTGCCTGACGGATTCGCCGAGCTGGCAAAAGAGAATTTTTGATGTTTTTCCCACAGCTCTTTGGCAATCATTTCACCGGGTTTGCCAAATTTAATCACGAAGCAGCTGGTTTTTCTGCCGTCCATCATCAGATCTTTCAGGCCGTTATCAGGCAATCTGGCGATGGCATCTTCTCGCCACGGCAAAATACAGCCCAGTAATACGTCGGCATCCCAGTGTGCCTGATAAAATGCCTCAATTTCCGGGTTCATTTCCGCCAGCGATTTCAGCTGTTCCATACTGCCGCACAATACCACGCCGGGTTTATTACGGTTTCGCTGTTTCGCTTCGAATTTTCTCTCAAGCCCCTCTTTATCCGAGGTCATAATGATATAACCCACTTTCGTAGGGCAAACAATCATTCCGCCTTCTGCCGATAATACGTTAATCGCTTCCGGCTGAACCTGACCATTCCACGCGACTTTCTTATTCATCATTCATTCTCCCTGCACCACACTGGTGTCATAAATTTAGGGCAAGGATGTCGTGTAATAAGAGGCTTCGCAATCGGCAGAGAAATTTTCACCGCATTGTTTCAGTGTTGGAACAATATCGCGTTATTCCTGGGCAATTCGCCGGGTTGGCGAATTCTGTTACCGGTTTTGCTTTCAATCGGTTACCAATAGAACAACCCACCGGTAAATGCCAACAATCAAGCAGAGGTTAACGCTATGAAATTATCTATTGCAGGTTTATGCGACTACGGTTTTCTTACTAAAGCGAACGAATATCATAATTTTGGCGGAAATGGCGATAATGTCTCTCCCGCCTTGTCCTGGGAACATGTCCCGCAGGGGACCAAAAGTTTTGCCGTCACCGCTTACGATCCTGATGCGCCAACGGGCAGCGGTTTCTGGCACTGGGTGGCCTATAACATTCCTGCCAGCCTGACCGCGCTTGCGGCGGGAGCGGGAAACCCGGCGAACACACCCGACATCAAACACGCACAATCAGATTTTGGCGCGCCTGGCTACGGCGGTTGCTGCCCGCCTGAAGGCGATATTCCGCACCGCTACATCTTCACCCTGCACGCCCTGGGCTGTGATGATCTGGGCGTGACGCCGGATCTACCCAACGCGGTGATACGTTTCCTCATCAACATGCATACCCTTGAGAAAGCCAGCATCGTCACGCTGTATAAGCGTTAATGAGGCGTGTGTGATTAACCGAATCAGAGCGGTTTTCGCCCGGCATAGCCTCCTCAAATGGGGCGTGGCGGGTGGCGTGCTGGCGGCCATTGTTCTGCTGTTTTTCGCGGGAATGGGGGTCTCCAGCAAGGAGGCCTTTATCAATGGCCGAATATCCACGGTGCTCTCCCCGCTGCCGGGACAGCTCGTGCTGGCGAAAAACATCGCGCCGGGCCAGGCGGTCCAGGCCCGACAGTCCCTGGGCAATGTGGTGACCACACAGGCAAACGATCAGATCCCTGGCCTGGTGGCCCAGCGCAGCGCGCTGGAGATCCAGCTTGCTGAGCTCGACAAGCACATTTCGGGGATCGATCAGCGACTGCAGGTTTATCAGCAGCAGCGACAGCAATACCTCGCCGAGAGCAGGATGCAGCAGCAGTTAGGTGAGAAACAATCGGCTGCCACGTTTGTGCAGCTGAAGGAGGAGCTGAGCGCGATTACGGCGCAAACCGCATTCTCCCGACAGCAGCTTCAGCGCTATAGAAACCTCTACCAGCAGCGTTTTATCAGCAGCATGGAGTATGAAGAGCGTAAGAACAACACGCGGGTGCTACAGGCCAGTCAGGAGGCGAAAGCGGCCGAGCTGCGTCAGCGTTTACTGGACGTGAATGCCGCGAAATCCGGCCTTCAGCTGACAGGGCCAAGAACGCTGGATGCGCCACAGCAAAATCAGCGCGATATGTCGCTCACGATCGAGAATATGCAGCAGGAGAGGCTGCAGCTGATTGCCCGCAGGCAGGCGACGACGCAAAGCATTCAGGAAGTTGCCGCGCTCCTTCACTCTCGTCAGCAGGCGGCGCTCAGCAGCAGCACGGACGGCGTGATCTGGGACGTCACCGAGGAGAATGGCGCAAGCGTTCAGAACGGCTCGCCGATTGTGCGCATTCTGGATTGCCGCACCCGCTGGGTTGAGGCGTTTTTTGATGAGTCTGATGCCGATCGTCTGCGTCCGGGGATGGCCGTCACGGTTCGCCTGAGCACCTCGTCAGCCATGCGCTGGAAAGGAACGATAAGAACCCTCCGCGCGGGGAGTGGACGTGTGGCGGTAGGGGAAAGGGACGTTCAGCCCCCACCTGAAATCGCGCGGCGCCAGTTGCCCGTGAAAGTCCTGACTGCACATATCGATATCGACTGGAAAGACGTGCCGGATCCCGCCAGTTTCTGTCTCGCGGGCCGTAGCGTAACCGTTAACATTTAAACAGGAAAAGTGATGCAGCATATATACAATACGGTCGCCGCCCTCAAGCGCGGTGAGGTGGTTCTGGTTCCCACGGACACCAATTACGCCCTGGCAGCAGACCCGTGGAATATTGACGCCTGCCAGAAAATTTACGATCTCAAAAAACGCGAACGACAGAAACCGCTGACGCTTTTTGTCGCGGAACCGGCACAGGCGTGGGAGTACATCGCTGTTGATAAGCTTCAGCACCGCGCTGCGCTCGACAAGCTGATTGGTGCCATGCCCGGCGCGCTGAATGTGGTGGTTCCGGCATCGGATAAAGTACCGCAGAACCCGTATCTGAAGCCTGAATCTGTTTCTCTGGTGTGCAACCATCAGAGCGTGTTGCGAGAGGTCATTGCGCTGTTTGGCCGCCCGCTGGGGATGAGTTCTGCCAATCTCTCCGGCGTGGAGTCTGACTGCCTGATCGACATTGATGCCGCCCGCCAGACGTTTGGCGACCGTGTGGGTTATATTCTGCCCGCAGCCCAGCGCCCTGTGACAACGGTCTCGAGCACCATCGTCTCGCTGCTGGAGGAGGAGATTAACATCCTTCGTGCGGGAGATATGGACATTATGGCGATGCTGTCGTCATGACGACGCGCCGGTTACATCCCGGATCTGGCAACCATGGCCTGTTCCTGGCCTACCGTATTATTTCCCGTTGCTATTTCCATCTTCCCGTCTTGTTACTCTATTTCTGGACGATAGATATGGGGATGTACCGGATTATTTTCCTGCTGGCGCTGTATGGATTAACCAGTACTTTCAGCAGCGGCATACCTGGCTGGCTGCTGCGCTTCTCGTCTCCCAGACAGACGGTGATTGCAGGCGAACTGTTGAAGGCGCTGGGAATGGCGCTGATGCTGTGGAGTACCCGGCAAAGTGAGGTCAATCTTACTCTGCTGGTGGCGTCGCAGCTGCTTGGCGGCGCGGGGTTTACCATCGCGCTAACCACGGATGCGGCCCTGCTGCGCCAGCTCACCGCAGGCGATCAGCACCGGTTTATGCAGATCCAGACCACGTCGCAAAGCGGGATGTTTATTGCCACGCTGGTGGCAGGATCGCTGGGGAGCATTCTGTTTGACTATAATCCCCAGTGGCCGTTTATCGCCGCCATTCTGGTGAGCGTTATCTCCTCCGGATGCGTATTGCTGATTCGCGTGCAGGGGTCAGAGCATGAACCTGCGCGGCCTGTTGAGCGGGTCTCTTTTTCACCCAGAGGGGATCAGCTCTTCTGGATGCTGTTCTATTCCATCTCAAGAGCGTTTACGCTGGCGCCTTTCATCGGCTTTATTCCGTTCTACTTTATTATGGTGAATGTCGATCCTCTGCTTTTCGGTGCCGTGCTGAGCTGCTTCACGCTCTCGTCCTGGGGGGCAATCAAAATAGCCGGACCTTTCATCGCCCGGTTTGGGGTAACGGCGCTGCTGGCGACGACCAGCCTTTTCATGACGGCGGCGCTGGGCCTTTTTGCCAGCAATGAATGGCTTGCAGCGAAAGGCATGGACTATTTTATCTCCGGGCTGCTGGCGCTGGTGCTGCTGGGGTTTGGCTCAGGGACGATTCGGCCCGTCACGCTTGCTAACCTCGATCTCTCTGCCAATACCCCGGATGAACGCATGCGCGTGTTTGCACGCATGGAGCGTGATTTCGGGCTGGCCAATGCATTTTTACTGGCCGTCGGGGCGTGGCTGCTGGTGAGTCGGGACTTTACCACGCTGATGCTGATCTTCTGTCTGATCTATATTTCGGTGGTATGCATATCTGCTCTTCTTTACTTGAAGAATCTGCGCAGCGGGGACCACAGTTCCACCTGAGGAACAATTCACACGCAAAATGAAACTAACCTGACTAATAACGGATTCCCGTTGAAAGACCCTCCTCTGTACGGTGTAATTTCCTCATCAGATAATGAGGAGAAAAAAATGAATATTCACGAGACTGATGATTATGCGTCGGTAAATATCAATCAGGGGATGACGTTAACCGAAAAAATTATCGCCAAAGCCAGTAACAGAACGCATGTTTCACCGGGTGAAGTTCTTTTCGTGAATGTTGATGTATTGATGTCCCACGACCCCTGCACGCCTGGCGTCGCCAGCGTATTTAAAAAAGAGTTTGGTGAGGAAGCAAAAGTCTGGGACCCGGATCGTTTTATTATGATCCCTGACCACTTTGTTTATTCCGCAGACCCACAGGCGAATCAAAATATTCGGGTGATGCGGGAATTCGCAAACGCGCAAAATATTACGCATTTTTATGATGTGGGTACCCCAGACTATAAAGGTGTGTGCCATATCGGTCTGGCGGAAGGGGGACATACCCGGCCGGGAGAGGTGCTGTTGGGGACCGATTCTCACACCGTGACCGCTGGCGCCTTTGGCACTTTCGCCATTGGCGTGGGGATCACTGACGGGGCGTATGCCCTGGGCACGGGGGAGATCCCGCTGATGGTTCCCGCCACCATAAAAGTGAATTACTACGGAAAGAAAGCGAAAAGCGTCCAGGCGAAAGATTTAATTCTGGTGTTGATGAAAGAACTGGGCGTGGAAGGGGCGACCTATAATGCTATCGAATTTACCGGAAACGTCATCGACGAATTATCGGTCGAAGAGCGGATGACGATGTGCAATATGGTCGTGGAGTGCGGGGCTAAAAACGGCATTATGGTGCCGAATCAGGCCACGCTGGATTATCTGGCGACCCGAACCCGCATCCCGTATACCGTGGTGACGCCTGATGAAGATGCTCAATACGTTCGCACGATTGATATTGACGTCTCGGGATTAACCAGCGTTATTGCACGGCCACACTCGCCGGATAATGTGGTGGCGGTAGCGCAGCTGGAAAACATTGCTATTTCACAAGCCTATATTGGCTCCTGCACGGGCGGTAAAACGGATGATTTTATTGCTGCTGCAGAAATACTCTGGCAGCGCAAGGTGACCATTCCAACCTATGCCGTCCCTGCGACCAAAGAGGTATTTCATAATCTGATCACCACGCAGGTGAAGGGCCGTTCCGTATACGAAATTCTGACCCGTGCTGGCGTCAAATTATCGTCTGAACCCGGCTGCGCGGCCTGCTGCGGCGGACCCGCGGATACCTTTGGCAGAGTCAGGGATCCGATAAGCGTGATTTCGACCACCAACCGTAATTTTGTGGGACGAATGGGAAATAAGGGCGCGATGATTTATCTGGCCTCACCTTATGCCGTGGCTGCCGCAGCAGTGTCCGGTTTTATTACTAATCCAGAACGGTACTTAACTAATGACTATTAATAACGTAATGCGCGGTACGGTTTATGTGTTAGGCGACAATATCGATACCGACCAGATATTAACGGCGGAATATTTGAAAATTAACCCGGCCTCTGCCGAGGGGCGTGAAGAGCTGGCAACGCTTGCCATGTGCGGACTGCCGGAAGGGGCGCTGCCGTTTATCAATCCGCAGACGCAGCGTGCCGGTTATGACTTTATTGTGGCCGGGAAAAATTTTGGCTGTGGCTCTTCGCGCGAGCATGCGGTAGTGGCACTGGGAGCATCCGGCGTGAAGGCCGTTGTCGCGCAGTCGTTCGCCCGTATTTTTTTCCGCAACTGTGTATCCACGGGGCAAATCATGCCCGTCACGCTGAATGAAGGCTGCGATATCCGTGCGCTGAAAACGGGGGATACCATTGAAATCGATTTAGACGCTCATCAGATCGCTACTGCTGATGGGATTCTGAAAACCGCTCCGGTAGGGGAACTTGCGAACATTGTCGCCGCGGGTGGCTTGTTCGCTTACGCAAGGCAAACAGGAAAGATTTAATCCATTACAACCATAAGACTCAAAACAAGACGCCTTACTTTCTCAGGGTGCAGCGTCTGTTTTGAGCGTACATAAGGCAATCAAACTATGATCACCCAGCTAGAGTTTAACGATCTTCAAAAAGATGAGCTATCAAAACTTATCAGCCGCGTCACCATCAGCCCTTATACGGACTACAAACTTTTCAAGCAGTCCATCACCGAACTCATTGAAAATGGTTTGGTTCCTACTTTTTTTGTACAGGCCTGCGAGCGCGTCAGGCAAGAACGCAAGGATCAGGGGATTAACGCGCATTTATTAAAAAACGTTCCACTCGACACCATCATTCCTGAATTTGATCAGACCAATCCCGTTAACGATAAGTACGCCAAAAAGCTGACCTTTGTTGGAGAGGCGCTGCTGGAGCTGTTCGCTCAGCTCACCGACTCCCCGTTACTGGCCTACCGCACGCGCAACAACGGTGATTTTTTCCATGATGTTTATGCCGACAAAAAATACAGCAACACACAAACGCAAAAAACGGACGGCGAACTTTACTACCACAACGATCGTACCGCTCACCCCGTGCGCGCTGATTTTCTCAGCTTATTAGGCATGCGTTGCAGCGAAGAAAACCTGATTTTTACCGGCTACCTGGACGGTAAAGCGATTCTGGATAACCTGAAAGCTGAATCCCAGGAGTGGTTACGAAAGCCGCTTTTTCTTACCCCTTTTGATGAATACTCTCGCGATTCGAACGCCAGCCAGATTGATTCTGAACTGCATCCGATCCTGGAAAATATTCATACTTTTCGCTACTACGACACACGAACGACTTATTCTCCGGACGCGCCAGCAGAGGCGATCAAAGCATTGATTGACCTTAAGGTGTCGATCACCAAAGCGGCAAAAGGCCGCGTCGCGATTAACAAAGGCGACCTGTTCTCCTTCGCCAATCAGGACTCTTTGCATAACCGGGAAATCATCCAGGTGCGAGATCCTTATTCCGCGGAAAAACGCTGGCTGCTGAAAACCTACAGCTTCCGCAACCCTGAGGTGATGAATATGTATCACAACTACTTCGATGCCGAGCTGCCGGGGTTTGTGGTTGCCGAGTAAGGTTGACCTGACGGGTATATAAAAACCGCATGCCTGAGGTGTGCGGTTTTTTTGTCTGTGCGAGAAGACCTGTGCTATTAACATCCTTTAGTTATTATCTCGCTTTCTAACTTATTACACCTTTATCCAGCTCAGCGGATAGCCTGTTAAGTTCCTTGCTGATGTGTTTACGCCGTTGTTTTAACAGTAGCCGGGCAGGAATGATGCGTTCGATAATTCGACGCAACTATTCCCCCCACAAATGCCGCAATACCAATACATACTGGTGCAGTTGCTGCGCACACGACCGTGGCTACCAACACTGCACCTGCTCCCCATCCGCCTGCAATACCCGCGGTTACTATAATGCCCTGATGCATTGCCGGAGAATATCGGTGACGATGCGGCACGTTGGGCAGTTCTTGCCATGCTGAAAGCCAGAATCGGAACTTGAAAAGTTCCGGTCTGGTTCGCCCCCAAGTTCAGACGACGTTTGCTAAAAAAATGGTCGTCTGAATTTCGGTTGTGACGTTTTAGCCGACTGCTTAGATTCATTTTCAATCTATAGAGAGGATTTGAATATGAACTTTGCAGAACTCCACAACCGGCATGAGCCGCTTCTTATCGCTAATGTCTGGGATGCCGCCAGTGCTGTCGCAGCGCAAGAAGCAGGTTATCAGGCATTGGGAACGTCCAGCGCAGCAATCGCGTCCACACTGGGATATGAAGACGGGCAGGGAATGCCATTTGATGCGTTATTTTATATGGTCACCCGTATCCAGGCTGTCAGCAAACTGCCATTGAGCGTTGACATGGAAGCAGGGTATGGTGATTCAGCCGAAGAGATAACAGCCAATCTCAGGCGCCTTGCTCAGACAGGCGTAGCAGGCGTTAACCTCGAAGACAGCAGAGTCATAAACGGGGTGCGTCAGATTGACGATCCCTCTGTGTTTTCCCGCAATCTGAAAGCAGTAAGCGATGCGCTAAGAAGTGAAAATTTCAGCCTGTTTCTGAACATCCGGACTGACACTTACCTGCTCGGACAGGTTGACGCGTTGCAGGAGACGATATTACGGGGTCAGAGCTATAAAGCTGCAGGTGCTGACGGCCTTTTTGTTCCCTGCCTGACGTCAGAGAAAGACATCAGCCTCATTGCAGAGGCAACGGGTTTGCCTCTGAATGTCATGTGTATGCCCGATCTTCCGTCGTTCGACAGGCTAAAGCTGGCCGGGGTAAGCCGCATTTCAATGGGCAATTTTGTGCATTCAGCTATGCAGTCAACGCTGACTGATATCATGCTTACGATCCGATCTCGTCAGACGTTTGAAGGACTTTTTGGTGATGAAAATAACCGATAAGAATTTATGTGATATCTGGTATCAGGCATTACTGGAACGTGCTTCAGAATATACTGGCGTGTTTTTTGTCGGCGTCAAAACCACTGGCGTGTTCTGCATTTCGGTATGTCGGGCGCGAAAGCCCAAACGTGAAAATGTCGAATTTTATAAAGATGCCAAATCTGCCCTTGCGGCCGGTTTTCGACCCTGTAAGGTCTGCAGACCTGCTGAGAATGCGCACAGCGCGCCATTATTTGTTGAACAGGCGCTTGCTCTTGTCAGGCGCGATATTAAATCCCGTGTTGCAGACGCGGAGCTTCGCCTGCATGGAATCAGTCCGGAGCGGGTAAGACGCTGGTTCCTGCAACATCACGGCATCACTTTTCAGGCTTTCCAACGAATGCAGCGGGTGAACGTTGCCCTGCAGGAGCTGAAAAGCGGACGAACGACGACTGATGTTGCGCTGGACAACGGCTATGAATCCCTGAGCGGGTTTGGTTATACCTACAAGCGACTTACTGGTGCAGCGCCAACTCAGGCTACCCAGGTGATTGTCATTCACCGTTTTACCACGACGCTTGGTCCTATGTTTGTCTGTGCGACAGAGCGGGGAGTTTGTCTACTGGAGTTTACCGATCGTCGGATGTTAGAAACAGAATTTCGCGATATTCAGCGTTTATTTAACGCCAGAATCGTCACCGGAGAAAACAGCCATACCCGGCAGACAGTAAAAGAAATCAGCGAGTATTTTGCCGGAACGCGCCGACAGTTTGATCTCTCAGTAGATGCCCCGGGGAGTGATTTTCAACAATCCGTCTGGCGCGAGCTGCGGGCAGTTCCCTATGGACAGACCTCACACTATCAGGCCATTTCACTACGGATGAATAAGCCAAATGCTGTGCGCGCCGTCGCTGCTGCCAATGGTGCAAACCGGATTGCGATTGTGATCCCCTGTCACAGGATAATTGGAAAAGATGGCGCGATGACAGGTTACGGAGGGGGGATTTCTCGAAAAGAATGGCTTATTGAGCATGAGAGGAAGAATGTTTAATGGCGTGATGCTCCAGTATGGTCGGGAAAATTTACGGACTTCGCGGGACAAATTGAGGGCACAAAAAAGCCCGCAGGGTTTGCGCCGTGCGGGTTCTTAGGACTTCATCGGATGACTCTGGTAATCACCGATGGAGAATTTTGGTGGGCTGGCGGGAGTTGAACTCGCGTCCGAAATGTATTTAACTCATTGAAAATAAACAATTCTCTTGCTGTTATATACCTCAGGTGCATTTTACGTGCATATTGAGGTCTGTCTAACGTCCTGATTCTGTCCAACATTTTGAAATATTTCCCCCGCTACAGCGCGGCTGAAATCGCGGTTTTACCGTCATACTCAGCCAAGTATTTACCGTAGTTGCGGAATATCATTTCCGGCCCTTTGTGGCCCATCTGTCCGGCAAGCCAGAAGAGGTTAACGCCCTGGCTAATATGCTTGGTGGCGAATGTGTGCCGCGTCTGGTACGGGTTACGATAGCGCACGCCAGCTTTTTTCAGGGTCGGCACCCATGCTTTTTTACGGATAGCGTCGGCGTTCGCCCAGGGTTCTCCCGTTTTCGGGTCGCTGAATATGAACTCACTTTTCATAAAGGTGTATTGCTTCTGCGCCTGCAGGGCCGCCAGCGCCTCACTGTTCAGCTCCACCTTACGGGTACCGGCTTTTGTCTTGGTGCCTTTAAGTACCCCTACGACACTGGCCGCCTGAACGTGGGCTGTGTTCGCAATGGTGTCGAGATCAGGCCAGCGCAGCGCGCACAGTTCGGAGCTCCGCAGACCGGTATTGAAAGCAAAGCGGAACAGGTTTTCCCATTCCGGGTACCTGCAGCTCTGGTAAATGGCGAGGGTTTCCGCTGGCGTGAACGGGTCAACCTCGTAATCGTCGGCGCTCGGGCTGCTGTCGATCACGTGGTACCGGCTGGCGCTGACGAGGGTTCCCAAGGCGGATGCCGGTTGATGTCGGTTCTGGTTTGAATGTTGAATTCAGCATCAATGCACTCCTGCTGGTTTGATGGCCTGCAGTGCATCAACCTCTTTAACGAATCGGTCATGCATCGCGTCCCATTTCTCACACCATCTCTCCATTTCTCGCTTGCGCGCCAGGATGCGACGCAGACGGCGAACACAACGCTGGTGGGCGGCCAGATACTCAGCCTTTGTTTCCCCGTCTCGCCATACCTCCCTGTCATCGCGATCAATACGCACCCGCGGGTGACGCTGCGGAAAACCTGAACGCTCAAAAGCCTCGGTGGTCATGAAGAAAGCCAGATAGCGGATCGCCGTACCTTGCGTGAAGCATTTTTTGATACGACCGTGACGTACTGCCACGAACAGTGGGCCAACTGGCGTATCGTGTTTCTGTAATGCCAGGTCAATCATGCTTACGGTGCGTTTATCGTTCATTTCCGGTTTCTCCCGTGAATCGTGTTCTGTTTTTTCCGTGGTTATCATGAAATCCATATTTAATTTCTGCGTTTCGTCTTGCCTCGACTGCTTTATTGAAATCCGTGAAAGAGCCCAGATATATTTTCTTCGCGTTTATGACAATATTTGCCCACCATTTTTTTTTGATGTGACCAACTCACCCCTGTATGGCCGGACGTGTTGGTTTTAGATAAGCGCGCATTCTTACTATTGTCTTGGTTTGTACATGAACGCAGATTTTCTATTCTGTTATTAGTGGTGTTCCCATCAATGTGATCGACTACTTCGGGTTCAACACCATTAACCATTTTAAATATCAGACGATGGGCATAGTAAATGACGCCATCTAACCGCACGATACGATAAGCTCCTGTTTTGGTTTTAATAAAAGCTCCAGCAGGTTTACCTGCAAACCTTGTATTTAACTGTTTTTGCATACTTGATGATGAAAAGTGTTTTAATGGACGATGTTTCCAAAACAACTCTCCAGTTTTTTGTTCGTAATAAAAGCACTCGTTGAGATAATCTGACTCAGGAATTCGTATCGCTGTAAGTGCCATCAGATACCCCCATTTCATGACCCTCCGTTTTCGGAGCCTCTACTTTTTGTTTTTTGACGAACTCGACCAGCTCAGAAATGAGCTCGTCGATTAACTCCTTTCCGCTATCCGTAAGGAATTCACCGCTGCCATTTACATCAACAGCGCCGCTGTAAATTCCCCTGATGGCTTTTACACCATCGACATTTCCGTACTCACTGATCGCGAGTCTTTCGAATTTTCGTAATAATCCATCAAGAAGAATCTCTGTTAACTCGACCGTGTTAATGCCGCCTTTGTTTAGCTTAATAACAAGGCAGTTACTGCCTGTTTTACGCTGGTGGTGTAATAACGCTGCCTTTAAAATTCGGCGTCGATAGGTTTCAATTACGTTGTTTTTCACGACGTTCAAACTCCGAATCCATCCACATTGAAACCTGAGCCGACAAGTCAAGGCAGAGGCCAGACAGAGAAATTATTTGCTCGATATCCATATCAATAATATTGGAGTTAATTAATTCCATTAATTGATACAGGTTATCTGCTGTGTTTTTTGCGGTTTCTAGAGAGCTGTCTTTACTGAGCATATTCAGACCCCGTAAGCTTTGCGCATGAAAAGGTTAGAGATATGGCGGTATTCCTCACCATAGGTCGCGAAGAAAAGCCGTGCTGTTAAATACGCAGATTTATCTTTGATGAATGTCATTTTTAACCTAATCCTGTTTTCAGGTTGCAGGAAGCCACACCAGTGAAGGTGTTATTTGTTTTATTGTTTAGCGTTACTTATTGAATTCGATCTTGTCCGCTTTAGAGCTAATAATGCTCTGCATTTCATCCAGTTTTTGGGAGACGAGACTTAAAACCCCAATTGAGTTTGATTCTGTTGGTATATCATCCATTGAATTATAAACGGCAAGCTTACAATCGCCGATATCACAAGCCCAAGAGTTAAGTTGATTAGCTAGCGCTGTTAGCGACTCTAATTTTTGTCCCCGTTGACATTCAGCTCCAGCATGGATGCTAAGTTGCTCCACATACTCGTAAGCAGTTTGGCTGGTCTTTAGCATAGAACGAATCAGGCAGGCAATTGTGTTATCGGCTTCCGGTGAAAATTCATTTATGCGGTAACTGGAAACCCTTCTATGAAATGCTGGTGGACACTTTGCGTCAGGGGGAGCGTCATGCAGCAGTGGAATTTGAGAAGGCGACAACTTATTAATATGATCGGAGCAAATAGCGACACTTTTTTGCACGTTAGTGTTGACTTTGCATAAAACTGTCCTGTATGCTTTTCATCGTGGGATATTACGCCTACACGACATCAAACCCGCCTGAGTGCGGGTTTTTTTATTTCCAGCAAGGTTTTTCTTCAATGCGTTTGTTATGTTGTGTTTTTTAACTGAGGGTCAGTTGATGAGCGCAGATGAAAACTTGTTGAGTAAAATCCAGGAAGTACGGACGGTAGAGGATGTGGAGCAAGTCAATTTGGGCCTTTCTAAAGGCTGGGTGATTTTGAAGATCACCGAGAGCTCTACAGTCTGGGAAGATGGCAGCAAAAGCAGTCTTGTTACATATCACATGGGCAAGCCGAAGGCATTGCCGGTCTGATCAAGCCTTACTAAATCAAGAACTTCAATCATATATAGGTCACCTCACGGTGGCCTTTTTTGTTTCCCCTCCTTCTGAGAGAACTCACGGCAATGAAGTATTGACCGGCGGAATGATTTCGGCGTAATTTGTTTGTGTGGTGAATCCTTTCTAAGCGAAAGGGCGTTCCAGTCAACTGCTATCTGCAGGTATGCGCGCGGCTTTGCTGACTGGGGTAGAGTCACCGGGAGGCACCCGGCACCATGACAACAACAATACAAGTTTCAAATTCCTTGAGAGCCTGCCATAAAACGCAGGCCTTTTTTTATGGTTTTGCAAACTGCTGCTACGCTTTGAGTTGTGGGAAGTAACTGAATGCCCGGTGGTTCTCCTGGACCGATAGTGAATCAGCCGATACAGCTTCACCTCTGAGCATAAGTCTTACTCACACCTACCTTACAAATAGTCAACTCATTAGCCCGCCATCAACAGCGGGCTTTTATTATTTCCCCTCAAACTTACTGAGAGGATTCATAGCAATTACAGAGGGGGCGTAATGTCCGATCCATTAACCGGCACTGGTGCAGTTCTCGGCGGAGGCCTGCTGGGTTCAGTCCTGTATGGTGTCTTTACTCATACAGATTTCGGCGTGGTGTTTGGAGCGTTTGGTGGTGCGGTGTTTTACGTCGCGACAGCTGCAAACCTTACGCGTGCTCGCCTGGCTGCATATTTCCTTACATCATTCATTGTTGGAGTGCTTGGCGCCGGGTTTGTTGGTTCATGGCTAAATGCTGCCTCGAGTTATGAAAAACCACTGGATGCACTCGGTGCAGTGATTTTGTCTGCACTGTGTATAAAAATCCTAACTTTTCTTAATAACCAGGACCTGAACACCCTGTTCGGTTTTTTCTCACGGCTACGCGGGGGAGGGGGAAATGGCAATTGACCCGTCAGCATTCTTTAATGCGTTTATCTGTGCGGCCATAGTTATCGTGCTGATGTTTTACCAGCGACATGGCGCCCGGCATCGCCCCTTTATTTCTGTCCTGGCGTATATAACCGTGCTGGTTTACGCCGCGATCCCCTTGCAGTTCATCTTCGGCCTTTATCGTGATTCCAGTTGGCTGGTGGTGGTCGCAAACATTCTTATCTTCGCCGCCATCCTGAAGGTTCGTGGAAATATGGCGCGGCTGGTTGATCGTCTGAGGCACTAATGAACCAAACACAATTTCAGAGGGCGGCTGGTATCAGCGCCGGGTTAGCTGCGCGCTGGTTTCCACATATCGACGCCGCTATGAAGGAATACGGCATCACCGCACCGCTCGATCAGGCCATGTTTATTGCCCAGATGGGGCATGAAAGCACCAGATTTACCCGGCTGGTGGAGAACCTGAATTACGCGGTTGAAAACCTGGTACCGACGTTCGGTAGCCACCGCATCACGCAACAGCAGGCAGCAGCACTTGGCAGAACAGCAACGCAACCGGCAAACCAGAAAGCGATCGCTAATCTGGTTTACGGCGGTGAATGGGGAAAAGAACACCTTGGCAATCAGGTAGCCGGTGATGGCTGGAAATATCGCGGTCGCGGGCTGAAACAGGTTACCGGCCTGAGCAACTACCGCAGTTGTGGCCATGCTCTAAAACTTGACCTTGTTAGCCATCCGGAGCTGCTTGAACAAGGTGAATACGCCGCGCGCTCAGCTGCATGGTTCTTTGCCTCCCGCGGTTGCCTGCTTCATTCCGGCGACGTGGAGCGCGTGACACTATTAATCAATGGCGGCCGTAACGGGCTGGAACAACGGCGCACCCTGTTTAACCTGGCGAAATCTGTGCTGGTGTGAGGTCACTATGGGGTTTGAAACTTTAATTGGTATTGCTGCAGCTGTCATTGCCGCCATTGCAGGCGCTTTTGGCCTGGGCCATATCCGCGGCACCAGCAAAGCGGAAACTAAAGCCGATCAGCAACGCACTGAAGAGAAGGCCGCCGCCACTGAAGCAGTAGCAGGGCGCCGTGTTGAAGCAACGAAAGAGGCCAGCAATGTACAGCAGACTGTTAACCGCATGCCTGATGACGATGTTGATCGCGAGCTGCGTGACACGTGGAAGCGCGGCTCATAAGGGGTGAACATGAGGAAAACAATCGACTTAACCGGCGTTAAGTTCGGCAAGCTGACTGTGCAGTCCTACGCCAATAAGGATAAATCGGGCGTTTCAATGTGGTTGTGCGGTTGTGAGTGTGGCACAGAAAAAATAATCAGGTCAAACGCCTTGCGCTCTGGCAGGACACAATCTTGCGGTTGCATGTCAGGTGTAAAACACGGGCATCGCAGACCGTCAGAAACTTCTCCCACTTATATCAGCTGGCTGTCAATGCAGCGGCGCTGCAATTATCCCGGCGATGCGTATTACGGAGATTATGGTGGTCGCGGAATTTCAGTTTGTGAGCGTTGGGGCAATTTTGAAGCTTTCCTGAAAGACATGGGCGAGCGTCCAGCAGGTCATACACTTGATCGGATTGATGTAGATAAGGCGTACTCACCAGAAAATTGCCGATGGGCTACACCCAAAGACCAGGCAAGAAACCGACGAAGTAACCATATGCTCGATACACCAGCTGGTCGAATGTGCATTACCAAAGCAGCCGAAATCTATGGTGTAAAAGTAAAGACAATCGCTCACCGATTGAGCAGGGGATGGAGTGTTGAAAAGGCGCTGCTAACTCAACCATGGCAGGGCAACAATGAATAAATATTTTATGTTTATCTCTATGCTTTCCGTGTCAGCATTGATTGCTGGCTGTGTTGGTGGTCATCCCAAGCCCAACTATGTATTCGTCCACGACTCCTGTGACTGGGTAAAGCCAATCTACCTTACTGATCACGACATTGATGTTCTTGACCGCCAGACGAAGCGAGACATCCTGGCGCATAACAAAGCGTGGCAGGCTAACTGCCAGAAACAAACCAGCGCCTCGCAATAGCGGGGCTTTTTACTATCCGAGGAAACCCCATGACCGTTTGCGCTAAATTCCGCTGCCACTTTATTCAGAAAGCAGATGGCGATTCACACCGTACAATTCACATGAGCCCCGTGACCGCTGACACAGAAGAAAACAAGTCATGGTCAAAGTACACGCCTGGCGGCCAATTGCAGCTGGTTGTCTCGAACCCGGCTGCATTCGAACAGTTTGAGCAGGGCAAAGAGTACTTCATCGATATTCAACCAGCGCAGTAACCATTACAAAGCTCATCTGCGGGTGGGCTTGATAATGGAAAAACAGTGATGCCTATAAGTTTTGGTAATTAGAAAAAACCTCAGATAAGTGCTAAAAATTTTCCCAGTAAACAATGATGAGATGAAGAATGAAAATCCTGGGATTTGATGAGCACAGAACAAAACGTGGGAGTGGTGCATTAAAGTTCTTTGAGCTGGAGCGTGTACCAAGCAGTGACTGGGTAAAGATATTCGAAAGCCTGTTCACAAAAAGTGGTGATGAGGCGTGGGTTGAGGGGTATTGCATAGTGACGAACTGCCCAAGCAGTGACATAGCTGAAAGGCTAGTGCAGTTACAATCAAAGTGTGAAGAAGCAAACACAATATTCAGAACTAAGAACTCAACTCTTTGAACAGTAATCGCCGCCTTCGGGCGGTTTTTTATTGGCATCACCATTGGACATTACAGCAGGCACTCAATGAATGCCTGCTGTAAAATGGACGGTTAGAGTAATTTTATAAATTTATCGCCGTCGTTAACTTGCTTGGCAATCCTGAGAATTACCGCAGCTATAGAGGCAATGAACTTTTCACGATTTGAAATCCCTTCGTCATTGAGATGTATTCCTTTGTCACCAATCAGGATGCCAAATTTGGGGTTTTCAATTAGCTCTCTTTGATCGCCCTTGCTTATGAGTGTGATTAATTTATTTATCTCTTCATTGGTAATTTCTGAACTATCAATTTGATGTGAGCGTGCATTTCTGATTTTGTTTACGACTTTAAGCTCCTGGTAGGAAAACTCATTCAAACCAAAATTTGTAGCGAGCTTGAGTTTTGCCGCGTATGACATAGTTAAGTTTTCGCCGAAACCATCAAAAAAATTAACGTTGTTTGATGCAGCACAGCACCACGCTTCAATAATTTTCTCGGTTACCAGGTGAAGGCGCAAGACGACACCTATGTCGTCTTCGCTTTGCATTATCGAAGATAGCCTTTCCCATGTTTGTTCATTAAGCAGAACCATTTCATTGAAAATTTTCTTATTCATAAATCATTCCTTTGTTGATTGTGCCAGTGCTCGTGGGCAGATGAGCACTCTACACCAGTATACAGAGAGGTAACTCATGGGCGGAACAATTGAGATCAGTGAGGTTGGGATGACAGTCAATATGGCTGGTGGCGGGAAAATAGTTATCGGCAATTGGGGTGATGGCCCAGTAAATACGGCAGCCGCTCGGCCACCCCTTACCCCGGAAGAGGAGCTTTACGGTCGTGGGCTCTGTCTCCTGCCTGATGGATGGGAAGATCTAAGCGGTGATGGACACTGGCAACATCAACTCACTGAATCTTTGCGTCAACTTTGGCCGTCGTTCAGCAGGGAACAGAAGATGGCTATCGCTTACTCCATCAGCGAACTGTCAGATGAGCTGACGAACATCGCATACGAAGCTTCCTGGTAATAACACATCTGCGCATCGCACGCGCACATCTAAGAAAGTCTTTCAGCTGTGAGCCTGGGCAAACCGTTAACTTTCGGCGGCTTTGCCGTGCGACAGGCTCACGCCTAAAAGGAAATGAAAAATGAATAAAGATATGGTGCTCATATTACGTGACGATGGCCATGAGCTTCAAACGGCTGAGTATACAGCCCGTTATGATCGTGATGGGAAAAGAACGATTGCCATGGGGCTTTATGAAAAGAGTCCATTCAGTTTCCGCATTGAACGAGTAACAGAAGATAAAGCCACGGGATGGGCTATTGGCGTCAAAGATGGCAAGGTCTTTATCAAAGATGCCTTTGTTGGTAGTTGCATCGTATCTGCGAACTATAACGTGAAGATGAACGTGGATTATGGTGGCAAACGTTACGCAGCTGGAATGAGCATCGGTCAGCCAAGCGAGCCGCAGGCAACGGTTAAGGCTGATCGCTTTAAGGTGCAGGAAGCCGTTCAATCAATCGGCGAAAACGCCGTGGTATCAGCCACGAAGGTGAAGTTTAAGCTTGGCGATGAAATGACGCAGGCCGTCATTGATGCTGTACGTGAAAGCGATTTGTTCGCATCACTCCAGGCAAGTATTGATGCACAGACAGCCTCAATCACCTGCATGCAACAAGCGATGCACGACGCAGTGAACGATGCTATCCGCAACGCGCTGAAGCCGGGTGGCGCGATATGGTCTGCATTGGGAAGATGAAACGGACGTTTAGATGTCCAAACTAAACCCCAAACCTTCACTCAAATGATAACCGTTATCATCTTGGGTCCTTTCCGGCGATCCGCCCGGCTACGGGGCGGCGTCCGCGCAGATTATCGCTATTTATGAAAATTTTCTGGTTTATGCCATTTCCGTTCTTCTTCTTGTTTTCTCATTGTTTTTGTTGAAAACATCCTCTCTCCAGAAAGGAAATGCTAATCATGGAAAACGGAAGTTAACCGTTGATTGTTTCCTTTCTCTGTTTTGTGCCAGGAGTGAGCCATGGAGGTTAACAAAAAACGCTTATCCGAAATTTTCGGGGTGAGCGTCCGAACGATTCAGAACTGGCAGGAACAAGGTATGCCGGTTGCCCGCGGTGGTGGCAAGGGTAATGAGGTTCTCTTTGAATCTGCTGCCGCAATCGAATGGTACAGTGCGCGCGATGCAGCCATAGAAAATGAAAAGTTGCGGAAGGAAGTTGAAGATCTCCGCATTGCTTCTGAGTCCGATCTTCAACTTGGCACGATTGAATATGAGCGACACCGACTTACGCGAGCTCAGGCTGACGCTCAGGAATTAAAAAATGCAAAAGAGTCCGCTGAAGTGGTGGAGACCGCATTCTGCACGTTCGTGCTGTCGCGGGTACCGATGATGGAGAGTTAGTTCCAATCCCAAAATCACCAACAGAAAGCATATCACCGGAGGTGCTGTAAGCGTTCCTCGTCGCGCTACTTCCCAAACCGACGTTTAATAGATTGCCACGGGGTGGCCTGGCGGATAACTTCACCTGATTTTTTTGCAGAATTTATTGGGTGAAAAATATGCAAATTGGCTATGTAAGGGTGTCAACAAATGACCA
>Ga0308162_1000502_pt1 | contig 40477 bp, 30 predicted proteins | sample PhySR2_FD_201370 | JGI IMG/M metagenome (GOLD analysis project Ga0308162, IMG submission 201370) | Phyllosphere microbial communities from UC Gill Tract Community Farm, Albany, California, United States - DLSLS.R2 | ecosystem: Host-associated > Plants > Phyllosphere > Unclassified | place: USA... | reverse complement strand
GTCCGGCGAACGTCTGGCGGCGATTGAGCAGGAGGAGAGCCGCATCACCCGCGACCTCGGTGCCCTGGAAGCCCGGTACGGGGAAGAGCTGAACCTCACAAAACAGCTCTCGGAATGCCGCCAGGACATCTCCCGCCAGGCGGACATCGCGGACCTGCAGCAGCAGCTCACCGGCGTGCAGCAGGGCAGCCCGCTGCTGGGCCTGGACGTGGACGCCCGGACGGTGGCAACGGTGATTGCCGACTGGACCGGGGTCCCGCTCTCCTCGTTAATGAAGGACGAGCAGACGGGGCTGCTGAGCCTTGAGGATAACCTGGCCCGGCGCGTGGTGGGCCAGGACGCGGCGCTGAACGCCATCGCACAGCGCCTGCGCGCCGCCAAAACCGGCCTCGCGCCGGAGAACGGCCCGCAGGGCGTGTTCCTGCTGACCGGGACCAGCGGCACCGGCAAGACCGAGACCGCGCTGGCGCTGGCTGACGAGCTGTTCGGCGGTGAGAAATCGCTGATAACCATCAACCTCTCCGAGTACCAGGAGCCGCACACCGTCAGCCAGCTCAAGGGCTCCCCGCCGGGTTATGTGGGCTACGGCCAGGGCGGCATTCTTACCGAAGCCGTCAGGAAACGCCCGTACAGTGTGGTGCTGCTTGATGAGGTCGAGAAAGCGCACCGGGACGTGATGAACCTGTTCTACCAGGTGTTTGACCGGGGCTTCATGCGCGACGGCGAGGGGCGTGAAATCGACTTTCGCAACACGGTCATCCTGATGACCTCGAACCTCGGCAGCGACCACCTGATGCAGATGCTGGAGGAACAGCCGGAGGCCAGCGACGGGGACCTGCACGAACTGCTGCGCCCCATCCTGCGCGACCACTTCCAGCCCGCGCTGCTGGCGCGCTTCCAGACGGTGATTTACCGCCCGCTGACACAACCGGCCATGCGCACCATCGTCGGGATGAAGCTGAACCAGGTGAGCAAACGCCTGGCGCGCCACTACGGCATGAAAACCGTCATTGCCGACGGTCTGCTGGACGCGCTGACCGGTGCCTGCCTGCTGCCGGACACCGGGGCGCGCAACATCGACAGCCTGCTGAACCAGCAGATACTGCCGGTGCTGAGCCAGCAACTGCTGACGCACATGGCGGCGGGGCAGAAGCCGGAGCATCTTACCCTCGGCTGGGATGAGGAAGAGGGGATAGTCATTGAGTTGCAGCAGGCAGGTGAATGATGACTATCCATGATACAAAAAAGGACGAAAAAAAGGGGAATAAAAAGGAAGGGACGTTACGGTTACTGACGCCAGGAGAAATCAAACTGGCAAAATCCGTCTTCATGTCCACAATTCCCTATAACAAAGTTTGGATCCACTGCGACAGCTATCTGCCTTTTGGTCTTCAGGATAACCATACGGCAATGTCTCCGAATGGAGAGATCTATTTTCGGCTACCGTTATACCATAAAGATTTTTCCCAATCGGTAGACGATTTCCAGCACCTTTTTATCCATGAGATGAGTCATGTCTGGCAACGCGGCCATGGGATGAATGTTATTGCCCGGGGCCTGGGCAGTTGGCTGGTAAGTTACCGATATACCCTGGATGGCAGGCTGTTAAGCGAATATCCCATGGAGCAGCAGGCCCAGATTATTGCCGACCACTTTGTACTGGACAGTTGCGGATATTATTTATGGAACCGCTTGCGTCAAGGAAAAGAACCGGTAATCACCTGCGATGATAATATCCCTGAAGTAATTATCAGAGAGAAATATAAACACTGTCTGAGGGGGTTCCCATGGTAATGAGAAATCGTATTCGCACCTGGTACCGTTGTGCCCTGCTAGTGGGAGGTTCACTCCTCCTGATGGGATGCCCAGGCCCAGGAGACAGGATGCAGTTTGATGAAACCGCGAGCGTGTACTCCTCCGGGGATGATGTTTGTTTCTCCATTGCTTCTTCAAATGGCTACCGACTTTACGATATCGCGATAAATTTACGAGGGACGCCACCGAAGGATAAGAAATTCATATTTAATCCAGCGCTTATTATTAGCGACGGCCGTTTATGTATATCCCCCTCTTTTTATCGCTTTGCAGACGATGGGGAGTTCATCGTCGAATATCTTCTGGTTTCCAACACTAATAAAGATGACAGGGTCGCCAGAAAGATAGTTGTCGGGGTCGGCATGAAAAACAAGCGTGCTTATAACCTGCAACTAACTGACAGGGAGATTGCGCGTCCATATGGTGAATTATCCCCACAATAAAAACAGATCCTGAACTGTCTTTTATTGCGCAAAGTTTATTAATCTGGAATCAGAGCCATGAGTCTAAAAAACACGCTTTCTGAAACTCTCACATCTTCGCTTAACCGTTATCGCCTTGATATCCCGTCCTGCACGTCACCTCTGGACGTTGAAGAGTTCAGTGGCCGCGAATGTATGAGTGCGTTGTATCTGTACACCATTCGTTTCACCAGTGTTGACCACGATATTTCTGCAGAACAGTTACTGAATAAGTCTGCCACTCTCTCAATGGGAACAGGCTCCCTGGCTGCCATGACTGGAATGAAGGTGATCCATGGCACCGTGACACATTTTCGACGTATCAGTGGCTCAGCAGATCAGTCTACTTACCAGATTCTCGTTGAACCGTTTTTTGCGCTTTTGGGCCGGCAGTTCCGTACTCACCGTTTTTTTGTTAACAAATCCGTCCCGGAAGTGGTGGAGCAGGTATTGCAAGAACACGGCCTGCACGGCTGGGAGTACGAGTTCAATCTCAAACAGAACTACCCGAAGCGTGAGCAGATAAACCAGTATCAGGAGAGCGACCTTACCTTTATTCAGCGTTTGCTGGCCGAGGTGGGGATATTTTACTGGTTCACTCTCCAGGAGGATACGCAGTCGGAAGTAGTACACTTTGCCGACGCACAGCGTGCGCTGATGTTTGGTAAAACGTTGCCAGTAAACAGTCCGTCCGGGATGAGTGACAGCGGCACGGATTCGGTGTGGGGGCTCAACGTCTCACACAACGTGGTGGAAGCGAACGTCACCACGAAAGATTACAACCACCGTGACGCGCAAAGCATACTCCAGTCCGCCCCTGCCGATATGACGCGGGGCGACGGGGAAGGGATGACCTACGGCGAGGTGTATCACTACCGACTGCGCCACCTTGAGCGCGGCGATAAAATTGATCCGCAGGCGGAAACCGCCAACTTCTATGCACGTCTTGACCATGAGCGTTTTCTGGCGGATCAGACGTTGATAACCGCTGCCAGTACCGATTCCACCCTTTCTCCGGCGCAGGTTCTTACCATCACCGACAGCCTGCCGCCGACTTTGCCAGAAACGTTTCAGGCACCAGTGTTGATTGTCAGTACACATTTCACCGCCAGCCGAAAAGATGCACTGCGTGTGGATATCATAGCTGTCCCGTACAGCGAAACGCTGTGCTGGCGTCCGCCGCTGCTGCCGCGCCCGAAGGTGACCGGTACCATGACCGCGCGCGTCACCAGCGCAAAGGCTAACGATATCTATGCCTGGCAGGATGCGTCCGGCCTGTACCGGGTGAAGTTTGATGCCGACCGGGATGACAAGTCGCAGGGCCAGGAGAGTATGCCGGTGCGCCTCGCCAAACCCTACGGCGGTGATGTGTACGGCTTCCACTTCCCGTTAATTCAGGGGACAGAAGTGGCAATAGCGTTTCATGAGGGCGACCCTGACCGGCCGTATATCGCCCATGCCCTGCACGACTCCCGCCACGTCGACCATGTCACGGAGAAGAACAGCACCCGCAACGTGATCCGCACGCCGGCGAACAACAAACTGCGGATGGAGGACAAACGCGGCGCGGAGCATATCAAGCTCAGTACCGAGTACGGCGGCAAAACGCAGCTGAACCTGGGGCATAATGTGGATGCCGGGCGGACACTTCGGGGAGAAGGATTTGAGCTGAGAACTGACTCGTGGGGAGCCATACGTGGTGGGAAGGGGATTTTTATCAGCGCTGATATACAGCAATCAGCCGAAGGGGTAATGCTGGATATGGCTGCGGCTCTTAACCAGCTGCAGCAGGCTCAGAGTCTGGTAGAGTCTTTGAGCAGTGCGGCAGAAACGGCGAAAGCAGAACTGGCTGACATGCAGATCCAGAAAACCTTACTCAGCGAGGCTCTGACAGAGCTTAAAAAATCTGCATTGTTACTGTCCGCTCCTGCGGGGATAGCGCAGGTTACACCAAAATCTCTGCAATTATCTGCCGGTGAAAATATCATTGCCACGAGTGGTGGTAATACCGATTTCAGCATCATGAAGAAACTGACAGTGGCAGTTGGCGAGCGAATCAGTCTTTATGCCCAGAAGCTAGGTATCAAACTGTTTGCCAGTAAAGGTAAAGTGGAGATACAGGCTCAGGGAGATGAAATGACGCTGGATGCACTGAAGGATATCCGGGTTAGCAGTAGTGAGGGAAAAATAATAATTAGTGCGAAAAAGGAAATTATCCTGACCAGTGGTGGTGGGTATATTCGGATCGCTGATGGGACGGTTGAGTGTGCAGCGCCAGATAAAATAATTGAGCGTGGTGCGGTATGGCAGAAATTCGGTGGTCAGAGTATTAGTGAAGCGGCCCAGCAGTGGGATAGCGCAGATTTTGCTATTACACCGGAAGTGCGCTGGCCGTATGATGATGCCCCTATTGCAGGACAGTTGATCAGATTAGTTAGTGAAGATGGAACCGAACAGAAACTTACAACCTCAGGTTCAGGAAGTGCTCCAAAGCAATCAGGAATCAATGCTGAATTGTTAAAAGCGTATTTAGAGGATAAGGACTAAGAGATGAGTAATGTATCTTGGGATAATCATGAAAGTATTCTTCGGGGTCACTCTATAGTAATGGATGCAAAAGAGAAGGATGCCAAGGCGGTAATTTATAAAACGCCTGATAGAGTTATTCCTGTAATTTTCCTACCTGGTGTTATGGGTAGTAATTTAATGACAAAAAATGGGAATGGACCTTCTGATGCTCTTTGGCGATTAGATGATAACAAAACTGTCGCTAAATGGTTTTTCCGAGGTCCCAAGGATAGACGGCAAAAATTAGATCCAAATAAAGTTGTAGTGGACCCTGGTGGCAAAATTGATAAAGATTTAGCAGACTGCCATTTTATTTCACGGCGTAAGCGTGGATGGGGAGAGGTCTCTTATTTGAGTTATGGGCAGTTTTTGCCGTGGTTACAATCTGCTCTTGATGATTTCGACAATGCAAAAGAAGATTTACGAACAAGACTTATAGGTATGAATCTTAATCTCGAATTAGGTGAGGAACCATTGGGAAAAGATGAAGTGAGTCTTAGTTATAAGTATTTATATCCTGTACATGTAGTGGGGTATAACTGGCTTGATAGCATTGTGCCTTCATCGGAAATATTGCTTTCGAAAATAATTGAAATTATACAGTCCTATAAAGATTTAAATAAAATGTGTGAAAAGGTTATTTTGGTAACCCACTCGATGGGAGGATTGGTTGCACGATATTGTTCTGAATTGAAAAAAGGTAATAATCTTATTTTGGGGGTGGTGCATGGAGTGCTGCCAGCGATAGGGGCTGCTTCAGCCTATCGACGTATGAAAGCAGGGATGGAGTATGAAGGGGTCAAAGGAAAGGCTGTATCTTTGGTTGCTGGGGGAAATGCTGCAGAAATGACAGCTGTTCTTTCTCAATCACCAGGCCCACTGCAGTTATTGCCTGGTATTGAATATGGCCGAAATTGGTTTAAGATTAAGGATGGAGAGCAAATATATCAAAAGCCAAATTTGAATCCATTTGTGGAAATATATAAGGTTCGTGGGTATTGGTGGAGTTTATGTGAAGAAAACTTGATTGATCCAAATGTTAAAACATCAAATAAAGAACAGATTGATAATGCCTGGCAATCATATAGAAGAATGATGGATGAAAAAGTTCAACCAGTAATAGAAGCATTGAGTGGATGTTATCACAATTGTACTCATTCTTTTTATGGAGGTTCAACTCCTACCTTGGGAGATTTAATTTGGGAAGGTAGTACAAATTACCTGGATGAAAGATTAGCGAGGAATCAGAGAAGGTTTCCTTTGGATGGGCGAGCATTAGGGAAAGAAGGTGAAGAGATTTTTACAAGTAGAACGGTGGCAACACCGTTAGGCGGGGGCGGTTGGAAAACTGGAATATACCAGGAGTACAAAATTGCTGATCCAACTGATTTAGGTGATGGTACAGTTCCTGTTCGTTCTTCTAAAATACCGGATAGATATTTACGTTCGCGTTGTAAATTGTCCGTGGCGCATGAACCAGCCTATACAGATCCAGATGCGCAAGTTTATACTTTATGGGCAATCATAAAAATAGTACAAGAAATAAAACAAACCTCTTTGAGATATCACGATGCATACTAAAAAAAATCTTTCAGTTATGCTATTGATTGTTATAACTATAGCTACGGTTTTGTTTTGGCCAAAATCACCGGTGCCTACAGAACAGTTAACTGCAAATGAGCGTAAGGTTATGGATGAGAAAATGGGTAATTATACTCCACGTTGTATTGGAAGGTATTTAATTGATCTTCCTGAGGATTTTGTTTTTAAAGGCGGGTTAACTATGATAAATGATAAACAAATAGAAACTCAGCGAATGTATCTTCCAGCATTTGAACAACGAATCCGACTAAGAGAAAAAGAATTGCAGGAGTTAAAACCAATTCATACGATAAATTCTCCGTTCTTAAAAAAAATTTATAAATTGCCCGCTGGAATGAATGGTGTAATATTTGAGTATGCAAGCAGTGAAGTTGCTCCAGATGCATTTCGGAATTTAGAAGGACATGTATATGATAATGGAGTAGCCTTTAAATTAATAATCGATGCTGTTAATGCTGATGGGGAGCGCTATGCAGAAGAGCGTAATAATGAACCAGATGTTTATTATAATAATGTCGATAGAAAGGTTCATAGTATGATTTCATTTCTGGGAAGATTACAAGGGCGCGAAGCAGATGTTATACCTAAGAGCAAAGGCTTGTGCATACCCAATGGCATAATCGAAGGGACCAGTGATGAAAAAGAAGAAGTTTCTTTTTCTTATCAATCTAGTGCTAATTCAAATGTATACGTGAATATTGAGACTAATAATTTTCTTCAGGAGGACCATTCAATGTTAGAGCGTAGTTCTGATATATCGAGTGTGTTATCCAGAGAAAAAATGAGAACAATAATGAAAGGTTATAAAAAAATAAATGGACTAGAAGCAGAGGAGTGGTTGACGGTAGGCCTGGGGGATGATGTTCTTAGTGGGCACAATTTTATTCTAAATATAAATGAAAAACATGGTGATTATAAATCTCCTTTTTTACGCGTCAATATGATGCATGGTCCATTACCTGATCAGCACTTATCAGAAAAAGAGATTCATTATCTTTGGCAGAAAATTATTGAAACCACACGTATTCGTTCTAATGCTATTTAGTTTGAGGAAGTGTTTTCCATTAACCGCAGTATAAAAAATAACAACAGAGGAATTGCCGATAGTGGTGTTATATTTTATCCACCACACGTGAGTAATAAAACAACCAGATTTGTCGGGTTGATTGCTGAGGATGGTGAGCATCAGTACAATAAATTTGAGCTTTTACCACCGGATGCTGACGGCGATGGTACGGTTCCAGTATGCGGAGCCATTTTTAAGGCTCCAGGTCTTAAATCACAGGCAGGATTTAGTGTGGATCACGAAGGTGCCTATAAAAGCGAGGAGTCGCGCTGGTTTACCTTGAGGGCCATTCTTAAAATTGCGCAAGACATAAAAAATACAGGGTTGGTCTATGAAGATTAATAAAAATTTAAGTGTTGCTTTTTTTATTATTTCTGCTGGTGCGATACTTTGGTGGTATAACCGACCCTATCCCCCAAAGGAAAATCTTACGTCCCGCCAGGAGGCAAATGTGGAAAAAATGTTGAAAGAAATGAAAACTCGCTGTGTTGGACGTTACTTAATTGACTTGCCCGCATCATTCTTACCATATCGGGATTCTCAGCGGTTGGAGGATCCGGATAGTTGGGATACAACTATTAATATGCCTGATGATGATCGAAGGAGAAGATCATTTATTTCAACCAAACGTATGTATTATCCTGCATTCCTGCAGTTCATTCAACGGCGCGAAAAAGAATTAAGAAATGAAACAGTAGTGGAACCTCAGGATGGCCCTTATCTGAAAAAAGTCTGGAAGTTACCAGATGGATTGAAAGGGATAATGTTTCAACGGAATGAAAGCCTTATTACCCCGGATGCTGTACAAATAATAGAATCTTATTTATACACAAATGGTGTAGCTATTAAATTGCTAAAAAGAACTTATAATGACTCGTCTCCACGCTACGAAAAAGAAAGAGATGGCGATCCAATTCAGAATTTTGTTGTCCGTGATATTGACAGAATGAATAATCTGCTTTCACGGATAACGGGCAGACAGGAAGACGAAATTCCAAAGATCCCTGGGAGTTGCGTTGCCGATGCTTTTATCGCTACTGATAAATATGCTCAGGAACAGGAAGATATTTATCGTAATTATTTGAGCGATGAGGTTCGTGGATTAAAAGTTTCTTTGAATATGGATAATTTCACAAAAGGGAGTGACGCTGTACTACAGCGAACCGGACAAATTGAGCATGATTTCGCGCAGGTGAATGGTCGTATTGTCAGGAAGGGGGCTTTCGATGTTAACGGACTGTACGTCGAAGAAATGCTGATGATGGCACCACAACCACCGGATAGTAAACCCAGATATAGTTTCGGTCTTTATATTAATGAAAAAACGACCAGTTATAACAATCCTGAATTGACGGTAGAATTGAACAATTTTCCTCAAACTCCTTTACCTTATTCGCAGGAAGAACTCATTGCTTTCTGGGATGCGATAACACATACAATACGTTTGCGCCCGAATGCTTTTTAAAAAAAAGAGGAAAGACTATGCCAGCATTAGTCTGTCTTGGAGATTCAACCACACACGGTGGTAAAGTTATTTCAGCGTCTTCCACAATGTTTATTAGCGGTGTTCAGGTCGCACTGGTTGGTGACTTGATATCCTGTCCGGAACATGGACCAAACCGTATTATTGAAGGTGATTCTACAGCATCAGAAGAAGGAGTGTCTGTAGTTGTGGATAATTGCTTATGCGAATGCGGTTGCCGCGTCATTAGTTCTTATGCCGAAAACAGTATTGAGTCATAATTATGCAATGGCCTGTTCCTGATATTCCAGTGAAACATCCCGTCTCTCGTCCTGTGAATAAAAAGTGGGGAGGGATGCTTTTTCTTATGGTGATTACCGGGGGAGCGCTGTTAGTTTTTGTGGGCAGAGCGACCAGTTACGGAGAGGTAATTCTTTATGGAGCACTACCTGCGTTTTTGATCTGGCTATGCTTCTATGGGATAATCTGGCACCGTTATGAGCAATCTGTCAACAATGCGCTGCTATGGAATAAAGAGTCAGAACGTATAAAAATATATTGGCAAAACTGGTGTATGCAGCAATGGGGGATTGTGAGCAATGTGGTTTTGACACCAGAAAAAGAAGGAGTAAGTGCTTTGCTTGGGGATTATGCGGATATACCCGCTTATCCTTGCAAACCCCGCCCATTATATGTCACCCTTATAGGGTTGTATAACCGACTGAAATATATTGATATTCATTCAGAAAGGCAATGCCCAGGTTATCGTCACTTTCTTTTCTCGATCCAAATACTTCTTCCTGATATGCGCATGCAACACTCTGTCAGTAAAGCTGTTTATGAACAGTGGGATTTGTATCCTGAATATATTAACTCAGTAGATGATGTCCAGTCTGAAGCAGAATCGAAGGGACTTATTCTTTTGCTTTGCATTCAGGACTGGTTTACTGATAATAACAAAAAACACAGTGAGTTTATTTCTGCACAGATTATCACATCAGTTTCATTCGCTTCAGAGCATAAATTACCAATTATAGCCGGGGTTGGACGGGTTTTGTCTTCTGATTCCCTAAGTGAAGGTCTGGATATTTTGTGTGAGTACAGTAGATTAACTGATATACGGTTACGTCACGTCTGGTTGACGGGCACTGACGGTGATGATCGGGTGAACATTATTCAGTATGCCGCAGATCTGCCGTGGGAACTGCCGGCGAAGCTCCCCTGCCATTTACTTGATCATACATTTGGCCCCAGTGGACCACTATCATTCCCTGTCTCTGTTGCGTTGATGGTTGATGCAGCCGTAAATACAGGTGAAATACAATTGATCATTTCCTGTCAGAAAGGAAAAGGATATTCATTTTGTCTGGTTGCTCAGGAGTTATTTTTATGACGGCGAAAAAACTAATAGCTGAGAACCGCTACAGTATTACTGGATATATTATTCTGATAATCGGTCTCGCCGGAATATGTGCGTTGTTACTGTTCCTTAATCAGAACAGAGTGGTTGCGTTTGGTGTGACGATGCCGACGGCATGGATGATCTGGGGAGTGGTATTTTCCGGGTTATTATCTGGTGTGATTGTATTTCCATTCTGGTTGCGGCGAAAGTTTAGAAAGGAGCAACACATTTACAATCCAGAAAATATTCTGGCCAGTAAAGGAATTCAGAAAGCAACAACGAAAGTTAATTCATTTGTTTCACTGCCATCGAATGAAATCCGCCAGGCTATGCGCTACCAGTATGGCCGCACCTGGTCCCGCAAGCTCCGCATCCTGCTCGTGACCGGCAGCACCGCTGACATCGAACAACTCACCCCAAACCTCACGCAGGAGCTTTGGCAGGAAGATCAAGGCACGCTGCTTTTGTGGGGCGGTGACCTGAAGACCCCGGCAGACACCGACTGGCTGGCAGCCTTGCGTAAACTGCGCCGCCGCCCGGTGGACGGCATCGTGTGGGTCACGTCACAACTGGAACGACAGGCAGAAAACGATGCGCCGGCACTCTCGCCAGATGCGATGGACAGCCTCGCCGCGTCGCTCAGTGCGCGTTATGCTGCCCTGGGCTGGCAACTGCCGCTGTACGTCTGGTCCCTGCATACCCGCGCCGGGCAGCAGGCCGATCGGATCACCCAGCCCGTTGGTTTTCTGCTGCCATCTGGCAGTCGCCCGGAAGGGCTAAGCAATCAGCTTGCCACCCTGACACCTGCTCTTATTGCACAGGGTATTCAGCAGATATGCACGAAGGTCCAGCATAATTTCCTGTTGAATCTGGCCGACCAGCTCTCACGCATGCCGGAAACGGTGGCAGGGCCGCTGTCGATTCTGCTCAATCCATACCGTCCACTCCCGCTGGCAGGCGTGGTGTTCAGCCCGCCGTCAGCGGGAGCCGCGCGCAGCGTGAAACACCACTGGGGTAAGGATAACCGCTGGGACATTATTACTGATTCGGTGCAGTCGCTCCCGGCGGGCCTGCGCCCGCGTAAGCCCGGCATCAGCGCTCCAAAAATACTCCTGGGTGCGGTCATTGTATTGATGGTGGGATGGGGCATTTCGATGATGGTCTCCTTCACCGCCAACCGCAGTCTGGTAGCGTCCGCACAGGAGCAAGTTCAACAGGCCTCCGCAGACAATCAGCCGCTGGCTGCGCGTCTGCAGGCGCTTTCGGAACTGCAGAAAACCCTTTCCCGCCTTCAGTATCGCGCGGAACACGGTGCGCCGTGGTACGCCCGCGGCGGCCTTAGCCAGAATGATGAACTCCTGGCGGCCTTGCTGCCGCGCTACGGCGAAAATGCGATACCGCTGCTGCGCGATGCGGCGGCTACCCATCTTCAGAAACAGCTGAGCGCCTTCGTGCAACTTCCGCCGGACAGCCCACTACGCGAGAAGATGACCAAAACCGCTTACGACCAGTTGAAACTGTACCTGATGCTGGCCCGACCGGAGCGAATGGACGCCGCCTGGTTCTCCGGCATGCTGATGCAGGACTGGCCGCAGCGTTCGGGTGTGAAAGACGGCATCTGGCAGGGAAGCGGCACTTCGCTGCTTCGGTTCTACGGCGCCAATCTGGTGACCCACCCGCAGTGGCGATTGCATCCTGATGAAGGGCTGATTAGCCAGGCACGGACGCTGCTGATCCGCCAGATGGGGATGCGTAACAGCGAATCCACGCTGTACCAGAAGATGCTCGCGCAGGTGGCAAACCAGTATGCCGACATGCGCCTGTCGGACATGACCGGCGATACGGATGCGTCGCGCCTGTTCACGACCGGTGAAGTGGTGCCGGGGATGTTCACCCGCCAGGCGTGGGAGCAGGCGGTGCAGCCCGCCATTGAAAAGGTCGTCAGGGAGCGTCGCGATGAAATGGACTGGGTACTGAGCGACACTAAACAGCCAGCCACACAGCAGGCCTCCCCGGACGCGCTGAAAGCGCGCCTGACGGAACGATACTTTGCTGATTTTGGCGGCGTCTGGCTCGACTTCCTCAATAGCCTGCGACTCCAGCCGGCAGCCACGCTGTCGGACGCTATTGACCAGTTGACCCTGATGGCCGATGTGCGTCAGTCGCCGCTGGTAGCCCTGATGAACACCCTGAGCGTACAGGGACGCACCGGGCAGACCGGGGAGGCAATATCCGATTCGCTGGTCAAATCGGCGAAAAACCTGTTTAACCGCGATGAGCAACCCGCCATCGACCAGCAGGTCGGTGCTCATGGCCCGCTCGATGCAACCTTTGGGCCGGTACTGGCGCTGATGGGCAGTCAGACGAAAGGGACGGGCAATGCGGACCTCAGCCTGCAAACCTTCCTGACTCGCGTGACTCAGGTGCGCCTGCGCCTACAGCAGGTGACCAATGCCACCGATCCGCAGGCGATGACCCAGGCGCTGGCTCAGACGGTGTTCCAGGGAAAGGCGGTGGATTTAACCGAAACCCGGGACTACGGCAGCCTGGTGGCGGCGGGACTGGGCCAGGAGTGGAGCGGCTTCGGGCAGACGGTATTCGTTCGCCCCATGGAACAGGCCTGGCAGCAGGTGCTGACCCCGGCAGCGGAAAGCCTCAATGCCCAGTGGCAAAGCGCGGTGGTCGCGGACTGGAACACGGCGTTTGGCGGCAGGTATCCGTTTAAGGATGTCAGCAGCGAGGTATCCCTGCCGCTGCTGGCGAAATACCTCAATGCCGATTCCGGACGCATTACGCAGTTTCTGCAGACCCGGCTAAACGGCGTACTGCATAAAGAAGGAAGTCACTGGGTGCCGGACAGCATAAACGCTCAGGGGTTAACCTTTAATCCGGCCTTCATTCGCGCGGTCGATACCCTGAGCCACCTCTCCGATGTGGTGTTTACCAACGGCGAGGCCGGGCTTTCTTTTGAGATCCGCCCCGGCACGGCTGATGGCGTTATGCAAACCACGCTGGTGATTGATAGCCAAAAGCTGAGTTATATGAACCAGATGCCCGCCTGGAAGCGATTCACCTGGCCTGCGGATACGGAAGCCCCGGGGGCGGCCCTGAGCTGGATCAGTACCCAGGCCGGAACGCGGCAGTACGCCGATATGTCCGGCGCATGGGGCTGGATACGGCTCCTGGACAAAGCCACGGTCAGCGCCTACCCGGGAACGGGCAGTAGCTGGAGTCTGAGCTGGCAGGCTCAGGATGGCAGGCCGCTGAACTATACCCTGCGCACCGAAGCGGGAGAAGGGCCGCTGGCTCTGTTGAAATTACGTAATTTTAGCCTGCCGGAGGCCATATTCAGCGTCAGCGCACCTGCAATGGCCTACCCGACAGAGGACGAAGATAATACAGAGGAGACGTACTGATGGCGACCGTTGAGACATTGATTAGCGCCTGCCAGGCCAATGCGGATGACGTGGCTGCGCGGACGCAACAGCGTCTGTCGCTATGGGAAAACTGGCTGCAACCGGTATCAGCTGAAAATCCAGTCGGGGAAGACCCGGGCTACGATGATGATTTTCAGCAGATGCGGGAGGAGGTAAACAAACTCTCCGGCGCAGACACGGACCTGGTCTGTCAGCTTGCCGAAAAACTGCTGACCACCACAACCAAAGATATTCGCGTGGTCTCTTATTATGCCTGGGCGCGCCTGCATCGCGATGGTGAGGCGGGCCTGGCAGACGGTCTTGAGCTGATGGCAGCATTAGTGCTGCGTTATGGCGTACAACTGCATCCGCAGCGCGAGCGCAGTCGCCAGGGGGCGTTCGAATGGCTTGCCAGCGCCAGAATGCTCGACAGCCTCGCACGTTACCCGGAAGTCAACAATGCCGATACCCTGCGTACTGCCGGTGCACTGTTACTGCTGGAGCAGGCAGGAGAAATCGTTTTACCGGCTGGGCTTTACACCGCGCTGGAAACGCGTCTGCAAAAATCCGGCGGCCCGGAGGCCGTTGTGCCGCAAAACGTTAGCGATACCGGTCATACATCCATGACGGACGCGAACGTGCCCTCGCTGGGCGGAATCGCGTCAGGGCAGGAGCTGCTGGCGCAGGCGCGAGTGCTGGCTGATTACCTGAGAAACCAGCCGGAAGGCTGGCTGTCCGCCCACCGTTTAATAAAAAACCTTCGCCACGACACGCTTCACCAGCTACCGGCTCTCCTGGCAGACGGCAGAACCCGCATTGAGCCGCCGAAACCCGACCAGCGGGCGCTTCTGAAACGCCTGTATTTGCAGCAGAGCTGGCGGGAGTTGATGGAGGAGGCGGACAACCTGCTGTCACGCGGGGCCAACCATCTGTGGCTGGATGTGCAGTGGTATCTGCATCAGGCGCTGGTAAAATCAGGCCGTGAACACGAGGCGGCCATTATCCAGGCTGACCTGAAAGGGTTTCTCTCACGTCTGACGGGGCTGGAGACGCTGGCCTTTAACGACGGTACGCCCTTTGCCGACGAAGTGACGCTTAACTGGATCCAACAGCAAGTGCAGGAGAGTACGACAGGCTGGTCTGAGGCACACACGCTCGGGGCTTCTCCCGCAGTGGGCGATGAGGACATTCTGCAGCTTGAGACAGAAGCCTTAGCCCTTGCCGATAGCGAAGGGACGGAGGCTGCGCTGGCGTGGCTGCAAAATCGCCCTGGCATCACCTCAAGGCGCAACCGCTGGCTGCTGCGTCTGTTGATGGCGAGAGTCGCCGAGCAGACGGGCAAAAATGAGCTGGCGCTGCACCTTTTGGGTGAGCTGGACGACGGGGCGACAACCGTCACGCTCACCCAGTGGGAACCCGGGCTGCTGTTTGAAGTAAAAGCCCGCCGCCTGAAACTGCTGCGCATGAAAGCAGGACGTAGCGAGGCTGATAAGGCACGTCTGAATCCGGAAATGGAGCTGCTGCTGGCTGGGCTGGTTGCAATTGATCCGGTAAAAGCCGCAGTACTGTGTAACTGATTACGCTCTCACCACATTATTTGTTCTATAAGGAAATAGAAACATATGCGTTTCGTAAAAAACGTTTTGTTGTCTTTTGTATTTTTGGCGTCAGGATGCACAGCTCTGCTTTGGAGCGGTAATGAAGTCGTTGAACATCGATATGGATATTCAACGGTTATTGAGGACAATGTAACGGCGGTTTTTCAGTATAAAAACCTTTCTGTCACGGCCTTGCAGGGTACATCTTCAATAAAAATAGCTATTCCTGAAAATGGGGTTGCATTTCTGGGGAAAAAGAATGTTTATATTCTTACCGCTGGGGCTAATGATCTTCTGGCGCTAGACAAAATATCGACTCAATACCCTTTAGTCTCGGGCTTCGAGAAAAAAGATGCTTTAAGGCTTAAACTTAAAAATCCAAATAATGATGATGCAGTATTAAGTTTATCCGATGAACTCTTTGTATTCGTCAATCAACACATTAAAACAATTACAGACCACGATGTCGAAACGTTAAAGCAGGCTGGTTTTCAGCGTAAAGGTGAAGATTATGTCAAACGTATATCTTTAGCTGGGGTAATACTTCCTCGTGAGAAAAATAACAGTTTGTTCAACGATATGACGTTACTGGATAAACCCCATAAGGTCGAATTTTATGTCGATAATGATTCTACAGAATTCCATCCTGTTAATTTAGTGACAAATGTCGTTCTCACGCCTTTCGCCGCGGTTGCTGATATCGTTTTTTTCCCAATTAGTATTCGCGTGTTAGGGCTAATTACCAACTCCGCTACTGGACGTTAACGATCTGGAATCTATGGAAGATTTAACCCTGCGTTATTTTGACGCCGAAATGCGCTACCTGCGCGAGGCGGCAAAGGAGTTCGCGCAAACCCACCCGGACCGGGCGGCGATGCTGGATCTTGATAAGGCCGGTACGCCAGACCCGTACGTCGAGCGCCTGTTTGAAGGCTTTGCCTTCTCGATGGGCCGTCTGCGCGAAAAAATTGATGACGACCTGCCGGAGCTGACGGAAGGGCTGGTCAGCATGCTGTGGCCACACTACATGCGCACCATTCCGTCGCTGTCGATTGTGGCGTTCAGCCCGGACGTTGCGGCGATGAAGATGAGTGAAGTCATTCCCGCCGGGCTGGAAATCTTGTCCCGCCCGGTAGGGCAGAAAAATACCGTTTGCCGCTACCGCACCACCCGTGATCTGGTGCTCGACCCACTGGTGGTGTCAGACGTGGTGATGACCACAGAGCCGGACGGACGTTCAGTCCTGCGGTTACGCTTCACTTGCAGCGGCCAGGCCGACTGGTCGCAGGTCGATCTGCGCCGACTGCCGTTGTATCTCGGGGAAGAGGTTGTGACGGGCAGCGCCCTGCACCTGTGGCTGACCAAACGCCAGGCCAGTCTTTACCTGCGTTTGCCGGGTCAGACGGATCGCATCGCGTTCGACGGTTACTTCTCGCCAGGCGGCTTTGGCGATGAAGACGGCCTGTGGCCCAAAGCGGGCAGTGCGTTTAGCGGGTATCAGCTGCTGCTGGAGTATTTCACGTTCCGCGAAAAATTTATGTTCGTGCACCTTAACGGCCTGGAAAACATCACACTGCCGTCGGGGACAGAACATGTTGATATCGAAGTGGTGTTCAGCCAGGTCTGGCAGAGCGATTTGCCGGTGACCCGCGACGCCCTGCGCCTGCACTGCGTGCCGGTGATCAACCTGTTCACGCTTGAGGCCGATCCGCTGACCATCAGCGGGCTGGAAAGCGAGTACCTGCTGCGTCCGAAGCGCCTGCAGGACGGGCACACCGAGATTTACTCCGTTGACAGCGTTACCGGCTCCGGGCGTACCGGGGATGCGCGCTATGTGCCGTTCACCAGCTTCCGTCATCAGGGCGGGATGATGCGCCGCCACGCGCCGGAACGCTATTTCCACACTCGCGTGAAGCGGGGCGTGAACGGCATGCACGATACCTGGCTGATCCTCGGCGGCCAGCAGTGGGAGGCTGACCGGGAAATAGCCCGGGAAACCGTGTCGTTGCGTATCACCGGCACCAACGGCCAACTGCCGCGCCGGGCGCTGCAAAGCACGCTGCTTGACCGCTGTGAACAGGTCTCCGAAACGCCGCTAACCGTGCGCAACCTGTGTAAGCCGACGCTCCCGGCCTACCCCCCTGCGGAAGATCGTTTCCACTGGCGGGTGATGAGCCATCTGGGAACCCGTTTTCTGAACATGATGAGCAGCGCTGATGTGCTGCGCGGCACGCTGTCGCTCTATAACTGGCGGGACGATGAGTTAAACAACCGTCGCCTGGACGCCATTCTGGACGTCAGGCACCACCGTATTCAGCGTTTCGAAGAGGGGTTTCTGCTGCGGGGTCTGGACGTGGAAGTGACGCTCGACAGCAACGGCTTTACGGGTGAAGGCGACATCCACCTGTTTGGTGAAATGCTCAACCGCTTTTTCGCCCTGTACGCCGACATGAACCAGTTTAACCAGCTCACGCTGATTGTTCAGCCTGAAGGGAAGTGTATCCGGTGGAAAGAAAATCAAAGTCCGCGCCTGCCCGGATAATGGAAAGGGTACGGCCCCAACTGCCGTACATGAATTTTTACCGCTTCTGCCGGTTGCTTGAACAAAGTCAACCGGATGCGCCGGTGCCCGGCAGCGACTGGCAGCTACGTCAGGAGCCTGTCCGTTTCCGCCCGCATCCGGGGATGGGGTTTCCGGCCAGTGAAATCAGGGGGCTGACGGAGCCGGAACCGGAACATACGCATCTGTCGCCATCGGTCAATATCACCTTTATGGGCCTGTACGGCGTCGAATCGCCGCTGCCGACGCACTATATCGACGATATCGCCCAGCGGCGGGAGGGAGTTGAAGCCACACGCGATTTTCTCGATATCTTCAACCATCGGCTGATCGCCCAGTATTACCGTATCTGGCGGAAGTACTCTTATCCGGCGACCTTTGAGGCGGGCGGCACGGACAATACCTCGCAGTATCTGCTTGGGCTGGCGGGGCTGGGGATACCCGGTTGTGCGGACAATACCGCCACGCCGCTGTCGCGCTTTCTGGCGCTGCTGCCGGTCATGTTGCTACCGGGACGCACGGCGGAGGGGATCGCTGCGCTGGTTCAACTCCTGGCACCGGATACCCGTGCGACGGTGTATCCCCACGACCGTTGCCGCATCGAGCTGAAGCATCCGCTCACCATGAGTACGCAGCGGCCGATTGGCCTGCGGATTCGCCCTGTCATGGGCACGCACGGAACGGACGTGAATGGTCAGGTGCTGTTGCAGTTGACCTCAGATAACCCCGAAGAGGTGCGCGGCTGGCTACCCGGCGGGGAGCTGCACGGCGATCTGATGGCGCTGCTGCATGTCTATCTGGGATCGCATCTGGACGTGCGGATGCAGCTGTGCGTGGCGCGGTATCTGCTGCCGGATGCCCGGCTGGCATGCAATGACGTCCAGGGGAGCCAGATCGGACGGACGGCGGTACTGCGGCCGCTCAATGCGCAGCAAAACAATAATGACGTTATCACCATTCACCTGGGCCGTTATCAGCGCGTTCAGGAAAATATTCACCGAAGGGAGAGCGATGAAGATGGCGATTACCGCTGGTAACACCACCGCTACGCTGCTGGCATTAACACTCGCCACGGCCTTAACCGGCTGCGGGCTGACGCAAACGGTAAAAGACGGGACGGTCTCAATGACCCGCTCCATTTTTTACAAACAGGTTAAAACCCTGCATCTGGATATTCAGGCGCGCTCGGGGGTAAATAACAACGCGAAAGGGGCGTCGCTGGCGACGGTCGTACGCATTTACCAGCTGAAAGACCGCAAGGCATTCGACAGCACCGATTATCCGTCGCTGTTTGCCGATGACAGCCAGGCCATTAAAGCTGACCTGGTGGCCGAAAAAGATATCCGTCTTCGTCCTGGAGAATCCGTGACGCTGGACATGCCGCTGGAAGAGGCGGCGCAGTTTGTCGCGGTGGCGGGGATGTTTATGTCGCCGGACCAGGCGAACAATACATGGCGCCTGGTCCTCACCCGCGACGAACTCGACCCGGATAAACCTCGTATTATTGAAGCCAGCAATAACCGCCTGACCCTGCAACCGCTTAAGGAGGACTGAAATGCCACGTCCGTCTCTGTATGAAACGCTTTTCGGCAACTTCGCCGGCGGCCTCGACCTGAACAGCGTCAGCGAGGAGAACCAGCTCATCCTTTCAGTGCTGGACAACATGCAGCGCATTCTCAACTGCCGCGCCGGGACGCTGGCACATCTGCCGGACTACGGCCTGCCGGATATGACCAAAATCCTCCAGGGGATGCCCGGCACCGCGCACCAGCTGATCACGACGCTCTCCGCCGTGCTGCTGAAATACGAGCCGCGCCTGAGCAAAATCACCGTAGTGATGCTGGATCAGAGGCAGCCTGGCGAGCTGCGCTACGCCATTGATGCGGAACTAAAGGGCATCGGACTGGTGCGCTACGGTACCGAGTTTATGCCGGAAGGCAGGGTCTTAATCCGCCATCTGAAACAGCAGCAGTACCTCGATGTACGCGCCGCAATCTAGTTTTTTTCTCAGGCAAAAACGGTTATGACGACACATTCTGAGCGCCACCTTAATACCGGCGGCGATCCGCGCACGCTTGCGGATTATGCCGCCCTTCGCGATGAGATGAACAAGCTGACGCATCCGGCACGCCCGGATGTTAACTGGCAGCTTGCGGAAACGCTCTGCCTCTCGCTGTTTGAGCACAACGGGATTGAGCTGCAGACCACCGCCTGGTATACGCTTGCCCGTACTCAACTGGCCGGTTTGTATGGCATGAATGAAGGTCTGGCGATCCTGGCTACGCTGGTTGCCCGGCAGTGGGGAGAAATCTGGCCGCAGCCGGTCCACGCGCGAATGGAGATCCTCAGCGCGCTGAGCAGGCGGCTACAGCAGGCGATGCGCACCCGGACGCTAACGTATGCGGATTTGAGCCAGCTCTACCAGGCGGAGGAACATCTGAATACCCTGGGTGAGGTGTTGCAGCGTCTGGAATTGAAACACGCCAGCCAGCTTGATGCCCTGCGCATCCTGATGCATAACACGGCGGCGCGGCTGGAAAACAGCGACAACACCGGCGTGAGTGTGCCCCATGACGCGGCGCTCACGCCTGAAAAAAGCCTCTCCAACCCGGAAGAGCAGGTGAAATGGGTATACGTGGTACAGCCCGATCCGCTGCCGAATGTGCAGGTGGCGACCGAAAGTACACCCCCGGTTAAACCCTGGAAGCCGTTTGCGGCCGGTATGCTGACCATGCTGGTGGTGGCAGGTGCGGCCGCGTGGGGTTGGCAGGCACTTCATCAGCCTGACCCGGCACAGACGCAGCTCGCCGCCACGCTGGCCCCGTTACCCGCCGCGCTATCCACCGAACAGCTACAGTCCCTGCGACACATGTCGCCATCCCCCGCGTCGGGTATCGACAAAACGCAGCAACAGCTGACGCAGCTGTTACGGCTGAAACCGGACTGGGCCGTCAGCTATGGCGATAGTCTGGTGCGTCAGGCCCTTACTCTGTGGCCCGAACAAGCGAAACCGCTGGCACAGCAGTGGCAGCAGCAGGTCGCTGCCGCCGCGCTTCCTGCACCGGAGCTGAACGGCTGGCATGAGGGGATGATCCAGCTCCAGCAGCTGGCGAACCGGCTCAACGCGCTGGATGAAAAGCGTGGCAAATACATGACGGTCAGCGAACTCAAGTCGGCAGTGTTTGCGATGACGCAGTCGTTTACCCGCGCCATACCGGCAGAAGAACAACTGCGCCAGCTTTCAGTCCTGCCGCACGATCGGCCCTGGCCAGCGGCACAGCAGAGCCAGACGGAGCAGCATCTGCAACAGCTTATTACCCGCTATGCGGTGCTCAAACAACAAACGGCACAATAACCCTCGTGCAATGATGAGTTTCAGACTCCCGATTACAGCATTACAACGATAAAATTGAAGATGGCCGCTCAGCGCACGGTGCGCTGGACCAGGCTTAACAGCATGTGAAAATGAACAGGGACGACAGCGTGTCAGCCAAAGAACGTTTTTTTAAAAAAGTGCAGCAAAATAATGACATCACCCCACCCGGCAAATCGTCTGCGGAGGCTGAGATCCGGCTGTTTTGTGGGCGGATGGACGAGCTGGCGGAGCAAATCAGCGAGTGGTTTGCGGGGTCAAGCATCGAGGTTGTCGTATCGACAAAACATATACACGACCTCAGTACGATTGGTTACAGTCTGAACTGCGGCATATGCCGGTATCCGGTAACCACTATCCGGATCCAGAACGCAGACCGTAGCGCCAGCATTGTACCGGAACAACTCTGCCGCGGAGCGGAGCGGGGCTGTGTGACAATGCGGATAGAGACGCCTGAAAGTCGCCAGGCGTATCACCTGAGCATGGCACCGGAAACCGGCTGGTTTATCCGGCGTGAGCATCAGGATGCAAAAGCGAATGTCGTCATGACGGAAGATCGCTTTTTCCAGGCGCTCGACAAGCTGGCCTGACCGGGGCCGGAAAGCGGGCGCAGGCAACCTGCTGCGCCAGTTTTCGTTTCAGGCATACCTTCAGGCATCTGCCTGCCATTTTTCACGTTTTGCCCCAGCCCGGCGGGCCGTGGCGGGCAGTATATCGGCATCGGCGACATAACCATCCGGATCGAGACAGCGGTTATGATTTTTCGCCTGCTGCAGGATCTCCTCATCCCAGTACAGGCGTTTACGTTGATCGCCCTGGGTTGTCAAAATGCATTCCATATTCCCCTCTATCGCGCGGTAGCGCCGCCAGCTGTTTGCCGGAATGGAGATGACCGACCGTTCCGGTGCGATAATACTCACTTCCTTGCCCGCCTCATTCCAGGTGACCTCAAGCTTACCTTTAAAGACCATGATGACCTGCACGTCAGGACACACATGTCGGCCCGTGACGCAATTGTCCGCGAGCCGCAGCCACTCGACGGAAAAACCGTGCGGGCTGACAATCGCAGGGCAGGAATCCCGGTCCTGGGAAATGCCAAAGCCGATAACGGGCGCGATTTCGCCGCCGTGTCCCGGCAACACCGAGTCCAGCAGTCCCCGTGCCGACCAGCAACGGTCATCGCCTGTCACCGCGCGCTTGCGCATCTCCTCAACGCTGTAATCACGTAGCCCGGCAATATACGCCTCCGACAGCGGCGTCAGCAGCGTGGCGGGGTCAGGCTGCGGCTCGCCGGGTTCCTGCGTAATCAACATATTCTCTTTGCTTAAATACATACCGTACTCACTGGCGGCCGCGAGCACCGACGGATGCCAGATGATCCCGCCCGTGTTGTCGCCGCCCAGAACGGTGAACACCATGCCGCTGGTGTCCTCTTTACTGACGTTAGTAAACCCCCGGAAAATCCAGGTGGGGATGGAGAGGATCGCCGGGGCGCTGAATTCCGCTTCATGTTCACCCTGCGCGCCCCAGCGAAAACGCCATGTCCCTTCATGGATTAAGAACACTTCCGCCGTAAAATGCAGATGCAGGTTGTTGGTTACCCCTTTCGGCATGGCCGCCGCGCCTATGTTAAAACCGTGCGGCTCGGGAATATTCACCACCTGCTCGGAGGACTGAGTGACGCCCGGGCCAATAAACGAATAGTTTTGCTTCAGGTGCGAGCCGGGCAGCTTGCAGTCAATAAAAGCAAGGTTGCAGGAGACCATATCATCGGGGGTGATGAGTCGGCTTCTCGCCTGGCTCTGGGTAAGATGGATAGCGTTCATCGTTTCTCCTTTTAATAGCCGGATGTGCCGGTGGCAGGAATGGCGTTACCGCGCGCAAGGGCGATGGCTTCGCGCGAGGCGCGGCCCAGTTGCATGACGTCGTTTGCCGGGGTAACGAAATGAAACCCCTGGGCAATACGCGCTGCGGCAGCCGCGCCGGAGGTGCAGAAGATCCCGGCGATTTTTTGCTGCTGGCGACAGCGGTCGATCACCCGCTCAACGGCAGCAAGCATCTCCGGGTGTTGGGATTCGGCGCTGGCGTTGCCCGTCAGCGTCAGCGAGAGATCGTTAGGGCCTATAAACACGCCATCCAGCCCGTCGGTGTCGAGAATGGCGTCAAGATTTGCCAGCCCTTCGCGGGTTTCGATCATCGCCAGCGTCAGGATTTCATCGTTGGCGTGCTGCGGATAATCGCTGCCGCCGTAAAGCAGGCCCCGCGCCGGACCAAAGGAACGTACGCCCAGCGGCGGATAACGGCAGGCGGCGACGAAGCGGCGGGCCTCCTCGGCGCTGGAGATCATCGGACAAATCACCCCGTAAGCCCCGGCATCCAGTACGCGCATGATTTGCGCCGGATCGTTATCCGCCACCCGCACCAGCGGCACCGCAGGCGTGGCCGACAGCGCCTGCAGCATCGTCAGCGCGCTGGCAAAATCAATCATGCCGTGCTGGAGATCGACGGTTACGGCATCAAAGCCCTGCTGCCCGACAATTTCCGCACTGTAGCCGGAGGGGATCGCCAGCCAGCCGTTGATGATGGGGGTATTGTCCTGAAAGGCGGTTTTTAGTGTGTTCTTGCGCACGATATGCACTCCGTAATCCACTGGCGCAGCGGCGATGCGACCTCATCCGGGGTCTCGAGCGGAATAAAATGCCCGCCAGATGCCACCGTATGCCAGGTTGCGTTCGCGGCGCTTGCCGCCAGTAAGTGATGATGATGGGGCGTGCAGATCGGATCCTGCGCGCCGTTAAGGATCACTACCGGGCAGGAGAGATGGCCCAGCGCCGCCCGGTTGTCCTGCCGGTGAATGGCGATTTCCGTTTGCTGAGCAAAGGTCGTTACACCGCACTCGCTTGCCATCTGACAGATAATGTCCTGTAAAGCCCGGTCGTTGAGGCGCGACGGGGCGACGTAACGTTGCCACAGCGCCGGGACCAGCCAGTCAACTATTCCCTGCGCCCGGGCGGTGCGCACCGCGTCCCGCCGTGGTGCGGCGTTTTCCGGCGGATCGGCAAGCGGGTTGGCAGATATCAGCGCCAGCCCGCTAAGCCTTTCCGGCGCGTCAGCGGCTATGTGCAGCGCGACGATTGCCCCCAGCGAAAACCCGGCCAGCAAAAAGCGCGGCGGCAGCGCGCTGAGCAGACGCTGCGATGCCTGCCGCGCCGATTCCGCCCCCGTCAACGTGACGCACAGCACCGCCGTCACGTTTAACCGCTCAATCACAGGCTGCCAGAGCCGGGCGTTGCACAGCGTGCCGCCAAGCAGCACCAGCGGCAGGTCGGTGTTATCCAGCAGAGCGTTTTCCATTGCGTGCCTCACGTTGCCGTCCAGCCGCCGTCAACCATCAGGGCGCTGCCGGTGATCATCGCGGCGGCCTCGGAGGCGAGGAACACCACCGGCCCCATAATGTCTTCCAGTCGGCCTAACCGGCGCAGCTTGATGTTCTCCAGCACGTAGCGGCGAAATGCCGGATCTTCCAGCGCCGATCGCGACAGATCGGTTTCAATGAAAGTCGGGCACAGCGTATTGACCCGGATCCCGGCCTCGCCCAGCTCCAGCGCCATCGTGCGGGTTAACCCTTCAAGCGCAAACTTAGAGGCGCAGTAAACGCTCCGCTCGGGGCCGCCCACGTGCCCCATTTGCGATGAGATATGGATGATTGATCCGGCGCGACCACCCGCCCGCATACGCCGCGCCACGCGCTGGCTGACGAAAAAAGTGGCGCGGAGGTTAAGCGACATCACCGCATCGAAGTCGTCTTCGTTGACCTCAAGAAACGGCTGGTGGCGGGCCAGCCCGGCGCTGTTCACCAGAATGTCGATCTCCGGCAGGGTCGCCAGCACGCGGTCCACCTCCCGGGCGTCGGTGATATCCAGCGTTACCGTCTGAAGAGTGAGCCGATGCCCGGCGGCGAGATCGGCCGCCTGGTCCAGCGCCTCGCGGTTGCGGGCGGCAATCCACACCTCTGCGCCCGCCTGCGCGAGGGCGACGGCAGCGGCGAAGCCAATCCCTCGCGAGCCACCTGTCACCAGCGCGCGTTTGCCGTGCAGAGCGAAAGAGGGCGTTTGTACAAGCGTCATGGATTACACCTTTTCCCTGACCGGGGCCGGCATCGCGTAGGGCACGTCTGTCTGGCCATAGCGACGCACGCGAATATTGGCCTGCTCGGCGTGTCCGGCAAATCCTTCAAGCAGCGACAGGCGGGAGCAATAGCTGCCGATTTCGGCCGTGGCTTCGTCGCTGAGGACCTTCTGGAAGGTGCAGGTTTTCATGAACTTGCCGACCCACAGCCCGCCGGTATAGCGCGCGGCTTTTTGCGTTGGCAGCGTGTGGTTGGTGCCGATCACCTTATCGCCGTAGGCGACGTTAGTGCGCGGGCCGAGGAACAGTGCGCCGTAGTTGGTCAGCCTGGCGAGGAACCAGTCGTCCCGGTCGGTCATCACCTGAACATGCTCGGAGGCGATGCGATCGGCCTCGGCCAGCATCTCTTCGTAGCTGTCACAGACGATGATTTCGCCATAATCCTGCCACGACTGGCGGGCGATATCGGCAGTGGGAAGTTTTTCCAGCAGCCGCTCCACTTCCTGCTGCGTCTCTTTAGCAAGCGTCAGGGAGTTGGTCAGCAGAATGGCAGGGGTGGTGACGCCGTGTTCGGCCTGCCCGAGCAGGTCCGTGGCGCATATTTCTGCGTCTACGGTGTCATCGGCGATGACCAGCGTTTCCGTCGGTCCGGCAAACAGATCGATACCCACCCGGCCAAAGAGCTGGCGCTTGGCCTCCGCAACAAAGGCGTTGCCGGGGCCGACCAGCATATCTACCGGTGCCAGCGAGTCGGTGCCCAATGCCATTGCGCCAATCGCCTGAATGCCGCCCAGGGCATAGATTTCCGTTGCGCCCGCCATCTTTTGTGCCGCGACAATCGCCGGAGCGGGTTCGCCGTTAAACGGCGGGGCACAGCTGATGATCCGCGAGCAGCCCGCCACGCTGGCGGTAATGATGGACATATGGGCAGAGGCCAGCAGTGGATATTTCCCGCCGGGGACATAACACCCCACGGCATTGATCGGAATATTTTTATGGCCGAGGATCACGCCGGGGCGCGTTTCAATTTCGAGATCCCGCAGGCACTCTTTCTGCGCGCGGGCAAAATTCGCCACCTGCTGTTGGGCAAATTCAATATCCTGAATATCCTGGCGGCTTAACTGTTTTATACAGCGGTCGATCTCCGCTGGCGTCAGGCGATAATCCTGACGGTCATAGCGATCGAATTTAATCGATAATTCACGAATGGCTTTATTTCCCCGCTTCTCAATATCCGCCAGGATATGTTCAACTTTTTCTCTGACCTGCTGATTCGCCTGCTGGCGCTCTTCGGTACTTTTACCGCTTTTTAATTTCCAGGACACACGCTTCTCCTTACCTTTTTAAGATGTCAGTTGCCCTCCCGGCGAACCGGGATAAATGAATTACTGCAGAATGTGTTATTGATCCGGCGCGGCGGCGTAAGCCCCGTTTTTTAATAAGCGGGACGCGTGTTGCGCCTTACGGGCATAAACCCAGCGTGCGGACAGCGGCGTGGCAATCGCAGCGACGACCGAGAGCGCGGCAATTAACAGGTAACCGGACGAGATATTAATATGTTGCATCATCACGCCCATCATCACCGGCCCGACAAACATGCCGCAGGAATAGATCGTCTGGAATAATCCCATGCGGGTGGATTGTTCATCGGCGGTGGTATTCACCACGCTGAGCGACATAAATGCCGCAAACGCCATGCCGAAGGAAAAACCTGCCAGCGCCTGGAGCGAATAAATGACATATAAATTGCTGGTAAAAGGAATGCCAAGCGTCGAGATCACCTGTAACACGATGCCGAGCACGGCGGTTTTTACCAGCCCAAGGCGCTGATAAAACACCGAGCTGCACAGGGCGATGGCCAGCCCGTAAAAAAGAAGATGGATATTACCGAGCAGGGCGAGGATCCCTGCCCGGGCGCCCAGTTGTTCGGCGTAGACCGGCGTCAGGGTGTCGCGAGTGGCAAAGGGAACCAGAATCACGATGGTCGCCAGGATGCCAATCAACCAGACGGAACGGTCGGCCAGCTGCTGTCGCGCCCCGGTGATGCAGGCTTTCAGCGTGGGAGCCTGCACCGGATCATGAACGTCCTGAATGCGGGTCGTCAGGATCAGCGCCACCAGGGCCGAGATGCAGGAGACGAAAAAGGCGATGTTGTTGGCGAAGTAGTGGATCAGCACGGCGCCAATACAGTTGCCGAGGAACACGCCGATCGGCCCGGCCAGCGCCAGCAGCGCCACGGCCGCCGGGGCTTCGTTACGGTCGAAATAGCGAATGAACAAGATGTTATACAGCACCCACGTGGCCGCCGTGACGCCGTCAGCCGCTTTAGCCATATATAACGTGACGGCGTTAGGCTCGAACCAGGCGATCGGCCAGGCGATAATGGGCAGCAGTAAACCGATTTGAATAAAAATCCTGCGGCTCTTTACCACGTCGGAGATGATCCCCAACGGGAAACGGATAAGCAGCGTAGCCAGCCCGGACGCCCCCATAATGATGCCCATTATCTGTGGCTCGAAGCCCTGGTTGATCATCATTGGTGCCAGGAAGGCATCGATGCTGTGAATACAGATAAAGAACAGGACGCTGATGATGAAAAAGAGCCGGGCTTCCCGACGGCGTAACAGTGCTCGAAACATGGTTTTGAACCTCTTAAAAGTAATGGGTTACAACCAGCCAAGTACGACGTTTACCGGTTCAATCCTTTGGGCGACTCCTGTTCTCTCCGGTACCTTTGACGGTATGAAAACTCTTTGCATACGTATTCAAGATTTGAAGTTACGAAAAGGTTTCATGTTTGTAAAGTGATCTCGATCTTGTTGTGAGAATTTTATTTTTTTGTGTTGCATACGCATGCAAAGGTGGTGTAAGTATAAAAAACACCCACCTGCTGAAGCGTCCGGAACAGGTGAAAAAAGGGGCTTTTTCGCGGTCCGTGAACAGAATGAACGTGGGTAAGTCGTTGATAAGGAAAACGGGGTAATGAAACGTAAGACTTTTGCAGCAGTCACATCTCAACAGGTCGCGCAGCTGGCGGGGGTATCGCAATCCGCGGTGTCGCGAACGTTCACGCCCGGGGCCAGCATTTCACCGGCAACACGTGAAAAAGTGCTGAAAGCGGCGCGTGAGCTTGGTTATCGTCCAAACGCGATAGCCCGGTCGCTCAACACGGCCCGCTCGCGCATTATTGGGGTGGTGATCTCTTACTTCGATAACCCCTTTTACTCGCAGGTGCTGGAGGCGCTGGCACAAAAGCTGGATACGCTGAACTATCACCTGCTGCTGTTTGTCGGCGACCGGGAAGGCAATGTCGACCGCATTTTCGACCAGATTATGCAGTACCGCGTGGACGGTATCGTGCTGGCATCGGTCACGCTATCGCTGGAGTTATCCGAGGAGTGCCTCGCCGCCGGGATCCCGGTGGTGTTGTTTAACCGCAGCGAAGAGAGTGGGATGGCCTCCAGCGTCAACAGCAATAACGAGGCGGCGTCACGGCAGATAGCCGAGTTTCTGTTGGCGGGGGAGCACAAGCGTTTCGCCTACGTTGGCGGCGTGCCTGACTCCCCGGTCAATATCGCCCGTCAGCGCGGGTTTATCTCCACCCTGCAAGAGCACGGCATCACCGATGTGCAGGTGGTGAATGGCAATTACGACGTTCAGCACACCACGCAGGCAGCCTATGCTCTGTTTTCGGCACCGCCTGTGCCGGATGCGGTCTTTGTCGCCAACGATCATATGGCCGTGACGGTGATGGATGTGGCACGCTATGCGTTTGGTTTGCGCATTCCCGAGGAGGTGTCCGTTGTCGGGTACGACGACATCGGTCCCTCAGGCTGGCCCTCCTATGCCTTAACCTCTGCATCACAGCCGGTGGGCGAAATGGTGGACGCCACGGTCGAGTTATTAATGAAGCAAATTGAAAGCGAAACCATAGAGCCTGAGCAGATTACGGTGCCCGGTACGCTGGTTATTCGCCACTCAGCCCGCCGCCCGCGCAGTGGCGTTATCGAAAAAGATGGCTTATCGCTATTCCAGACTAAGGAGCTCAAATGACCAGATTGCGGGGCTTCAGCCCACAGTTCGACTCCATCCAGCAGTTTATTTTGACGCTGACACACGTGGTATGGGAGCAGAAAGACATAGGCCAGCTGGCGGATTTTTACGCCACGCCAGTGGTATTTACCACCCCGGAAAAACAGCTGCATGAGCTGTCACAGTTTATGCGCCTCACCCTTGAGGCGATGCACAGTTTTCCGCAGCGCACCGTGCTGACCGAGGACATCCTCTGTAGCCAGAATCCGGGTGACGAGTACTATGCCGCTCAGCGCACCGTCGCGCGGATCCAGCATCAGGGGGAGGGCTTTTTTGGTCCGCCAACCGGCAAAAATGTCTGGGTACGTACGTGGGCCGATCGCATTTGCGTCGACGGAGCCGTGCGTCAGGAGTGGCTGCTGCAGGATCGCGCCGCTATCGTGTCGCAACTGGGGCTGGATATCCGCGAGTTTGCTTTTAACCTGGCGACCATGCGTCAGCAGCTTGGGCTGGAGTCTGTTTCCGCCGAGACGCTGGATGCGCGCTGGGCGGGAGGCCCAGAAGGCGATGATGTGGAAGGTGTACTTGCAGGCGTGGTGGAGCGCTACCTGACGATGTGGGCGGGCGGCAACAGCGGCGTGGTACCCGGTTTATACCACCCGGCGGCAACGCTCTATGCGCCCGGCCATTGCACCTGTACCGGTGAACAGGAGATCGGCGCACAGCTTTCCGGCTACCGCGCCTCGTTTGCCGACAGCGAAACGCAACTGCACCACCTGGTTGTGCGTAAAGATCCCAACGAGCCGGTTCGCATTTCATTGCGCTGGTCGCTGCTGACCTGGCATGACGGATACGGCAAGTTTGGCGCGCCGACGCGTAAACCTGTTTCAGTCACCGGTATTACCCAGCTTGAATTACGCGATGGGTTAATTTTCCGTGAATATTTAGGTATTGATGAATTAGCGATTTGGTCGCAAATATTTAATTAACGGGGCGGCAGCCTCCTTATTTCCGCTGCCAATACTCATCATTTTTAATTCACCCTCACTTACGGGTGCGGGTTCTTATACCCTAAATAATTCGCGTAGCCAACGCATCTGCAACGCGAAGTATTACGGGTATATTTTCTGAAAATAGAGCAGGAGTTTATATGTCTTCCACTGAAGCAACAAATAAAGCACCAGCCGTACCCGAAAAAAGCAGCGTGAAAGCGCTTAAAGAAGAGTCCGTATTACAGGTCGAGCGCCGTGATTTTGTCGATCTGGTGCCGGAGAATCGCCCGCGTGCGCAGTCATTAAGAGGCTTTGACGACTGCTATACCGATATCGTCGATTATATTGTTCGCTGCACCCATAAAATATGGGATGAGCGAGACGTGGGCTTAATTTATTCCCACTATACCCATAACTGCGTGCTTTATAACGCGCTGGGGACGTTATATAACCGCGAACAGGTGGTGCAGGATACATTGCAGCGCCTGGTTGCTTTCCCGGAACGCCGCGGCATGGCAACCCAGGTTATCTGGAACGGAAATGATGTCGACGGTTTTTATACCTCGCATCTGGTCACGGGAAGCGGGCGCCATACCCAGTACAGCCATTTAGGCAAACCGACCAACCGCACATTTGTTACCCGGACCGTGGCGGATTGCATGATCCACGAGAACAAAATTTATCGCGAGTGGGTGGTCAGCGACAACATGTCGTTAATGAAACAGCTTGGCCTTAACACCGATGAAGTCGCCTTTAATATGGCCAAAGAGCAGTTTGATAAAGGCTTCCGCGTGATGGATATCGGCGAAAACGGCCGCATGCTGGGGCAATATCCGCCGGAGATCGCGTGCGATGTTTCTCTTGCGCACAGCGATACGGAAGAGCAGTGCCTGCGTTGGCTGCATGAGATCTACAACCGCCGGATGTTCGGCAAAATCAAAGAGGTGTATGCCCCGAACGTGCAGTGGCACGGCCCGTTGATGAAAGAGCTGTACGGAACGGCGGCAGTGACCCACCAGACGCTGGCGCTGGTGGGTATGATCCCTGACGGCGCGTGGCTGCCGCAGCATATCTGCTCCACCCCTTGCGACGAGGGCGGCGTGAAGGTGGCGGTTCGCTGGATTATCGAAGGGCATCACCTGGGTTACGGCGAGCTGGGTAAACCGACCGGAGAACGGCTGTTCGTGATGGGGATGTCGCACTACCACATCCTCAACGGGAAAATTGTTGATGAGTGGGTGGTTTACGATCACCTGGCGCTGCTGGCGCAAATCAAACTTGGCCAGATGGAGGATGCGTAAATGTTGAATGACGTAATCTGGATCAAGCATCCGCAGGGGCAGGATGCACAGGCCGATCGTTCGCTGACGGAGACGGTCAGCGGCATTATTGCGCGGGTAAAAGATGAAGGTGACGCGGCGCTAAGGGCCTATTCACAGCAGTTCGATAAGGTTGTGCCAGCCCAGTTCGAAGTGAGCGAGCAGGAGATTGCCGAAGCACTTGCCGGTATGGACGCCCAGACCCGTCGCGACAGTGAATTTGCCATCAGTCAGGTGCGCCGTTTTGCCCAGGCGCAGCTGGCGACCATGCAGCCGCTGGAGGTCGAGACCCTGCCGGGCGTGCACCTGGGGCACCGGATCATCCCGGTGCAGACGGTGGGCTGCTACGTCCCCGGAGGACGCTATCCGATCCTCTCCGCGCCGGTGATGTCGATTGTTCCGGCGACGGTGGCGGGCTGCGAACAGATCATTGCCTGTCTGCCGCCGGGCGCGCATCCGGCGATGATCGCGGTGTGCCATCTGGCGGGCGCGCATCGCATCTTCAAAGTTGGCGGCGCGCAGGCGATTGCGGCCATGGCCTGGGGAACGGACAGCATACCGTCGGTGGATAAAATCGTGGGGCCAGGCAACGCCTTTGTTAACGAGGCGAAACGTCAGGTGTTTGGCAAAGTCGGCATTGATGCCCTCGCCGGGCCGAGCGAGATTTTCACCATAGCGGACGACAGCGCCGACCCGCGTATTCTGGCCGCTGATATGCTGGCCCAGGCAGAGCATGACGTACATACCCGCGTCGGGCTGGCGACGACCAGCCGGGAGATTGCCGAGCGTACGCTGGCTGAGGTTGAGCGCCAGTTGGCCAGCCTGCCCACGGCGGCAACGGCAGGCGAGGCGTGGCGTCGACAGGGCGAGATTGTACTTTGCGAAGACGAAGCGCAACTTATCGCTTTTGCTGACCATATGGCGACGGAACATCTGCAGGTGCATACCCGCGATCCGCACGCCACGGCGGCGAAGATCCGCAACTACGGCTCGCTGTTTATTGGGCAGAACGCCAGCGTGGTGTTCTCCGATAAATGCTGCGGGACCAACCACACGTTGCCAACCATGGCGGCGGCGCGCTATACCGGCGGCTTGTGGGTGGGGGCGTATGTCAAAATCTGCACCCATCAGTGGATTGATGAGCAGGGCATCCCGGCAATTGCGGAACCGGCGATCCGCCAGAGCCGTACTGAAGGGATGCAGGGGCATCGACGGGCGGCGGAGATCCGATTGCGTGCGCAGGACATCGATGCGATCACCTCAGGCATGCGGGACTAAATCAAAGACAGCGCCGGGCGACATGCGCCCGGCTTTTAGCACAGGAATTCTCACGCATGACCATGATGCGCCTGATACCACCGGAGGATTGCCCGGATGAAATCGCCCGTCGGCTTAACGCGATAAAACAGCAGCCTGGGCTAAACGCCATCCTCGGCGTTAACCCCGACGCCATGCTACTGGCGAAACGGTGCCAGCAGCAGCGTCAACGCGGAGAGCATATCGGGCCTTTGCACGGGGTGCCGTTGATTATCAAGGATAATATTGCCTGCGCGCCGCTGCCCATTACCCTTGGCTGCCGGGCGCTGGCCTCGCTCAGGGCGTCCTCAGACGCGCGGGTGATACAGCGTTTGCGCCGGGCCGGCGCCATTATTCTCGCCAGGGCCAATATGTCCGAGTTTGCATTTGACGTGCGGTCCCGAAGCTCGCTGGGCGGTGATGTGGCAAACCCGCTTCTCCCGTCGGTGACCGCCGGCGGTTCCAGCGGAGGATGCGCCGCCGCGGTGGCCGCTGGCATGGCCGATGGTGCGCTGGGAACTGACACCGGCGGCTCTATTCGTATTCCCTGTAGCTATACCGGGCTGGTAGGGCTGCGCCCAGCCTATCGCCGCGCGCAGCTGGACGGTGTGGCGCCGCTCTCTCCCAGTAAAGATACCGTTGGGCCCATGGTTCACAGCGTGGAAGATGCGGCCATGTTGCACGCCATCATCCACGGTCTGCCGCCGATTCCGCTGCCGCCACGTTCGCTGAAAGGTGTGCGCTTCGGCGTGATAACCGCGTTGCAGGGAAGCGATGACGTGCAGCTGGCGGTCTGGAACCTGGCGCTGCATGCGTTGAGTCGGGCAGGGGCGACGCTGGTTGAGATAGCATTACCTTTTATGGATGAAGTCAGACAGGCGACCTGCCTGAGCCTGTCTGAATTTCGCGTGGCGATCGATCACTGGCTGACAAAACAGCCTGATGCACCTGCCGGGCTGAAGCACATTATCGACTCCGGCGCATTTTTGCCTGAGTTCGCCCCCTTTCTCAGGCAGATGCTGACGTATAACACGCTCAAAACCCCGCTCTGGCTGGCGGGGCGGCGTTTTCAGCGCCAGCTGCGCCAGAACCTGTGCCATGTAGCGGAGGAGCTGCGGCTGGATGGATTTGTGTATCCCACGGTACAGCGGTTGCCGGACAGCATGGCGAAAATGCCGCCCGGCTGCGCGCCTGAGTTGTCCGCGATAAGCGGTCTGCCTGCAATAACCTTGCCCTGTGGCGTGAGCCGCAGTGGGCTGCCAGTAGGCATGGAGATTTTATCGGTGCAGGCGGAGGAGACGGGGTTGTTGGCGCTGGCGCGGGGTTGTGAGGAGGTGTTGGGTGGGAAGTGGTGGAAGGGTTAGGGTGCACACATTTCGTAGGGCTTGTGCAGTGCAGGCTCTCAGGAGGTCTTCGGATAATTCTGATCATCACAGATCGAGAATTTTGGAAAAACGGACAACATAGTTAACACCGTTAACTATTTTATGTATCATACGCCTTCACATCATTGAAGGTCCCGGACTATGGAACAGTCAGAAATTCGTTCTTTCCGCGCAACATTGCGTGAAATGGTCAGAGAACTGGGTATGCTCAGCCGTAAAGCAAGTGGAACCGAGTTATCCCCTCTCCAGAGTCATATATTGATTGAACTCAGCAATCGTCCTGAGGGGTGTACCGAACTCGCCTCGAAGCTTTGCGTTGAGAAAGCAAGTATGAGCCGCACACTAAAGAATCTTAGTGATGAGGGATACCTGCTTAAAGAAAATGACGCCCAGGATGGCAGAGCCTCTCTGTACAGATTAAGCGACTCCGGAAAGCAACTCCTGTCTAAGCTTGAAGAAAACGCCGACAGATTTGTTGTGGACGCTCTCGCATCATCATCTGAGGAAGAAATTCAGGTTTTACGTAAATCCTTACTGCACTTTTCAGGTAGTTTGCGTAATGCACGTCGCCAGCGTGAATCAAATATCGTTATCAGGCGTCTGGAGCCACAAGATAACGCCGCAATCGCAGAAATTATCCGTAATAGCTTTCGTGAGAATAAAATCGATCATCTTGAAGGCGTAAGTCTCCATGATCCAGAACTCGATTCCTTAAGTGAAGCCTATAAGCATCCCGGTTCCGGATATTGGGTTGCTGAAGCAAATGGAATGATTGTTGGGGGAGCGGGACTCTCGTCACTGGACTGAGAAACTGGCATTTGCGAAATGCAGAAGTTATTTTTCAAAAGCGAAGTACAAGGGATGGGGCTGGGCAGACGAATGATCGCTTTTATTCTTTCTCAGGCTTCAGTCATGGGATACCACGCCTGTTATCTTGAAACACTTAAAGAGCTGAAGCATGCCGTGCATCTCTACGAAGCTTTTGGATTCAAGCATATTGCACGACTTGGCAATACCGGCCATGACAGCTGTGACATATACATGTTGAAAAAAATGTAGCAATCGTCTTCTTGTATTTCTGTTTTGTATAAACCAAAGATGAATACCATCTGGTACCAGTTTCCTTAATTTGGTACCAGTACGTGTAGTGACGCCTTAAGGGTATGAACAACATATAACTACAGTCAGATTAACTGCGTTTTACATGGCAATACCGTCGCCAGTGAAGATGAATTTTCATCTCATTTATGGAGAGCGACTATTTAAATTATGGAGCAATTATCAATATGGTGGTCAGCTGTCTACCTTCTCTTAAACGTAAACATGGACTTTATATTGTACTTTTTATGCAGCCCGGACTGGCTACCGGAAGTGAAGTCAATATAAATGAACAAACCATGAATGCCAGAGAAAGTATATATCGCGCGTTACATGAAGGGCAAAATAGCCGTGAAGAAACTCTCGCACGGACAAGAGCGGGTGCAGGCGCAAAACTCGCACAGGTGTTAGGGCAGGACGCTTCCGCCCAACGCATCAGCGCCGTAGGGGGAAGCATGGCCTCCGGACTCTTCAGCTCAGCCGTACAGCAAAGTCTTTCTTCTTTTGGTACAGCAAGAGTAAAGCTGAATTTAAGCAGCGCACATCTTGAAGGCAGTGAATTTGATTTTTTACTGCCCCTTTATGAAAACCGCAGCCATCTGTTTTTTTCCCAGACGGGAATAAGACGGATTGACGACAGGACCATGGCGAATCTCGGTATGGGTTATCGATTCTGGCCTTCTGACACCGCCATGTTCGGTGCCAATATGTTTTACGATTACGACGTCAGTCGCCAGCATAAGCGCCTTGGCACAGGTCTTGAGTATGCGCGCGATTTCTTTCGTGTTTCTGCGAATGGCTATTACCGGCTCAGCGACTGGAAACGCTCGCGCGATCTCACGGACTATCACGAACGCGTCGCTAATGGCTTTGATATTCGGACAGAGGCCTGGCTTCCTCGTTTGCCGCAGTTGGGCGGAAAAATCACCTGGGCGCGATATTATGGCGATCGGGTCGGCATTTTTGGTCCGGATGATCTTCAGAAAGATCCTCAGGTACTGACCCTCGGTCTGAATTACACACCTGTACCCCTGGCGGGCATTTCACTGCAAAAAACGGTTAATACGCGTGGCGGGGGAGACGAATTTTCCGTAGGGCTGAACTTCTCCTGGCAGTTTGGCTTGCCGCTCAAAACGCAGCTTGACCCGGACCGCGTTCGTTTTAACCGCACGCTGGCGGGCTCCCGCTATGACCTGGTGGACAGAAACAACGTTATTGTTCTGGAATATAAAAAGGATCGCCTGTTTAACGTGGCTCCGCATCACAAGGTTTCGGGCGTTGAAAGCAGCCAGCTCGCGCTAAACCTGGACATTTCTTCGCGCTATGCCGTGACCGGGATTGGCTGGCAGGGCGAGGCGTTCTTCGCCGCCGGTGGTGATATTACCTATGTAAACGGCGCCTACGTTATGGCTCTGCCCGAATGGCAAACAACCGGAAGTAATCATTACCAGCTGGAAGGACGCGCCATTGATGAAAAAGGCAATCTTTCAGCGCCGTTCCGCGTCGAGGTGGATGTTCTGCCGATGGATGTCAAAATCTCGCTTGCGGGCGATCTGAAGGGCGAAGAGGGACAAACGCTGGCGATCGGCCTCAATGTTCGCACTACCAGCGCCATTGGCAAAGTTGACTGGAAGGCGCCTGAATTTCTTGCTGCCGGGGGCAAATTTATCCAGACGCGTGCTGCAAAAGCAGACAGCCTGAGCCTGAACTATAGCGCCGTTCTGCCTCCTTATAAGGCTGGCGGTGAAAACAGTTATCCCATTGAAGTGACGGTGAGTGACAGCGAGGGGAACATGTCTAACACCGCTTCAGCCCGAATCGTGGTTGAGCCTCGCTCTATTGTGCTCACCGTTCCGCCAGAGGTAGCGGGTAATGAGGGGGAGCGTATTGCGCTGCCGCTGACGATTGATGCAAGAACTCCCGTGACCCGGCTCGACTGGGAGGCGCCCGAGTTTATTGCCCGTGGGGGTAAAGTCAGCGTGGAAAAAGAAAAAGTCTGGCTGGAACTGCCTGCGTGGTCGGACGTGGGCTCCAACCAGTATGCCATTACCCTTACCGCAGGTGACGATCAGAATCACCGTTCCGCGCCGGTAACCGCCACTGTTTCAGTGGCTTCAGCGACCGTTAACCTTGTTCTTGATGAAAATATGACGGGTAAATCAGGTGAGGAACTTGTCGTTACGCCGCAGGCCAGCGCCCAGTCCGGCATCGATCGCATCGAGTGGCAGGGTGAGGCATTTTTCAGCGCTGGCGGGAAAATCACGCAGGACGGCACGAATGCCTGGCGGTTCACCCTGCCTTTATGGAAAAAAGAGGGGACCAACCGCTATTCTGTGCGCGCTGTCGCATGGGATAAGTCTGGCCGTTCATCGACACCGGTCACCCTGACGCTAGAGGTGCAGCCTGTCAACATTGCCGTTTCGGCGCCCGGCACGCTGACAGGAACCGAGCAGGAGACGGTGGATGCCACCCTGAACGTGGTGTCAGAAGGAACTACCGTAAGTGACGTCCAGTTCAGCGCGGAGGATTTCCTTGCCGCAGGCGGTAAAATTACCGGCACACTGCCTGACTATCATTTTGTTATGCCCGCATGGCAGGCAACGGGAAGCAACCACTACAGCATCACGGTTACCGGAAAGGACGCGCACGGCAATATCAGTGAACCGACGAAGATAGATATCGCCGTCAGTCAGGCCCCGTTCGTCATCACCGCGGATACGGCCGTCACGGGCTTTGAGGGCAGTACAACCGAGGTGACGCCGGAGGTTCAGAGTCTGTACGGTGTGGCGAATTACAAGATTGACGCTTCCGCCTTCAAAGCCGCCGGGGGCACTATCATGGAGAAAGAGGGAAGCTTTAAGTTGACCCTGCCGGGCTTTATCGTGGGTGGGGAAAACCGATACCCAGTAACGATACGGGCCGTCGATAAGAGAGGCCGGGTATCCTCACCGCTGGATTTGAACATCGTTGTTACAACACGACTTCTGGATGCGAGCGGCCAGTGCTCTGTTGTGGGTGGGGGCGAGGGTTATGCGAACCAGATTGATAAAGAGAGTGTGAATTATCAGGAAGCGACCGATTATACGACGCTGAAGGCGCTGGTTGATGCCGGAACGCCCTATATCTATATCCCGGGCGATGTTGAAATTGAATTACCGGTCACGAAAAATGCACTCTTTATTAAAAGCGGAACGACTATTTTCAGCGACCGCGGTTCTGACGGTAGCGAGGGAGCTCGCCTCAGCATTCCCTATTTGAGCGAACAAAATAATCAGTTCCCGATTATCGTTATGGACAGCAATACGCGAATGTCTGGCATTCGCTATGAGGGGCCCTATAAAGGTACGCTGACTAAAAATACCACTATTGGTATCCAGACGGTGGAAGGCAGCCATAATGTTGAGGTGGATAATATGGAACTCTGGGGATGGCCATGGGCAGCCGTGAGTGTGAAAAAATCGACAAATGTGCGAGTACATCACAGCTATATCCATGACAATATCAAATCTGAACTCGGTTATGGCGTTGTTGTTCAAAACGGTAATGCCACGGCGGAAGTTGCATGCAATCTTTTTAACAGCAACAGACATTCGATTGCCGGCAGCGGCAAGGCTGGAGAAGGATATGCGGCGCATCACAATTTGGTATTAAATGGTGGCGGGCGCGGCGCTTATCATCAGTTTGACATGCATAAATATCAGTCTGAAGGGGCCGGCGCGTTTATGGAAGTCACGCAAAACTGGTTTGACTATGGCCGCTACGGTACCAGCAATCGATCCTCAATTGGCGTGCGTGGTCAGCCATCGAGGGGGCCTATTACCGTGACCGATAACTGGTTCAGTCAGCCCTGGAAAAATGGAACCCAGTATGCAGTAGCGGGAGAATATGGCACCTGGGTTCCCACTGTTGAATCTATACTGGCGACCAATAAATTCAGCGTGAAGTTTAACTATCTAGAAAAGGGTAATAACCAGTGCGTGATTGACTGGCTAAGTTACAGCCAGAGCATTAACTGTTCGGCTGTAAATTAACCGTCAGGCAGTGGCATTCTCATCAGCGCGGGTACAGGTACGTCGCGATTATGGGGGAAAAAGACACAGCGCTGAGTTAAAGATAAAAACACAGGGGAAAATCCCCTGTGTTTTTTATCCTGAATGTGGTGACAGGGGAAAACATTTTCCCTCTCAACTTGATGTGTAGTGCTACTCACAGTACATGACTATTCGTGAGGCTGTTTCAGCATGCTGTAATTTCCTGCGCCTCACTCAGGCTTCTGAAGCGATAAAAATACAGTGTCTCTGCCCGGTACGTCCGACGTAGTCTGCTTCCTTGAGTTGAGCAGATTCGATTTTCTTGATCGATAGAAATATGTCTTGCCATTGCTGGGTTTTCATCGATTATGGCATCTCAACAACAATAATGCTTAAAGAGGAACCTAACAGGTTCGGATTTAATGAGTTGGCATCAGACTTCGCGGGACAAAATGCAGGCACAAAAAAGCCCGCAGGGCTTGTGCCATGCGGGCTCTTAGGACTTCATCGGATGACTCTGATAATCACCGATGGAGAATTTTGGGCTGGCGGGAGTTGAACCCGTGTCCGAATAATGATTAACCTATTGAATATTAATGATTTCTGTTTTTTGGAAGGCCTTAAGTGCATTTTAAGTGCATATCGTGGTCCCTCTAACGTCCTGATTCCGTCCAACATTTTGAAATATTCACCACGCTACTGAGCTGCAGAAATGGCGGTTTTTCCGTCGTATTCAGCCAGATATCTACCGTAATTGCGGAACAGCATTTCCGGCCCTTTATGCCCCATCTGCCCGGCAAGCCAGAAAAGGTTTACGCCCTGGCTAATGTGTCTGGTGGCGAATGTGTGGCGGGTCTGGTACGGGTTACGGTA
>Ga0308162_1000500_pt1 | contig 40521 bp, 40 predicted proteins | sample PhySR2_FD_201370 | JGI IMG/M metagenome (GOLD analysis project Ga0308162, IMG submission 201370) | Phyllosphere microbial communities from UC Gill Tract Community Farm, Albany, California, United States - DLSLS.R2 | ecosystem: Host-associated > Plants > Phyllosphere > Unclassified | place: USA... | reverse complement strand
GTAAACTGAGAAAGCCTGCCTGAGCCCGGGCTTTCTCTTTTTATGAGCACAGGAAACTATGATTCGACTTATCTGGTTCGTCCTTACGCTGTGCGCCGCTGTTCCCGGTGCGTTTGCCGTAACCTATCCACTTCCGCCGGAAGGCAGTCGTCTGGTGGGAACCCCGATTATCATCACCGTTCCCGAAGGCAACACGCTGCCTTTGGAAGCCTTTGCCGCGCAGTACGGGCAGGGGCTGAGCAACCTGCTGGAAGCAAACCCGGGCGTGGATCCTTTTTTGCCTAAATCCGGCACCCGTCTGGTAATACCTCAACAGCTGATTTTGCCTGACACCGTCCGCGAGGGGATCATCGTGAATGCGGCGGAAATGCGCCTCTACTACTATCCGCCTGGCGGCAACACCGTAGAAGTGCTGCCCATCGGCATTGGTCAGGCCGGACGCGAAACGCCGCGTAACTGGGTGACGGCCGTTGAGCGTAAGCAGGAGGGGCCAACCTGGTCTCCAACGCCGAATACGCGCCGCGCCTATGCGGCAGAGGGGAAAACCCTGCCGGCGTTCGTGCCCGCCGGGCCGGATAACCCGATGGGGCTGTATGCGATTTATATCGGCAGGCTCTATGCCATTCACGGCACAAACTCGAATTTCGGCATCGGGCTGCGGGTGAGCCAGGGCTGCATTCGTCTGCGTAATAACGACATCAAATACCTTTTCGATAATGTCCCCGTAGGAACCCGCGTGCAGCTTATCGACAGGCCCGTTAAAACCACCACCGAGCCGGACGGCAGCCGCTGGGTTGAGGTTCATGAGCCATTATCACGTAACCGCGCGGAATTTGAGTCAACACGGAAAGTGCCTCTGCCCATTTCAGCCGCACAGCGGACGCAGCTGATAAACGAGGGGGCGGGAGCAGAACTGGAGCGGCGGTCGGGGATGCCGATGAAGCTCAGCGATTAAGTTCGTTTCGCCCGGTGGCGCTGCGCTTACCGGGCCTACAGTCCCGTAGGTCGGGTAAGGCGAAGCCGCCACCCGACAATTTTACCCGCCGTAGAAAAGCAAAAAGCCTGCTTTAAAAGCAGGCTTTTCAAATTTGGCTCCTCTGACTGGGATCGCCTTTGCCAGTAACTGGCTAATAAGAAAGCTAAACCTTAATGCACTTTTTGTCAAGACCACCAGAATGACCACCAATTGTTGCGGGTTACGTCAATCTGGTATTAGCGTTTGCGGCACACTGATCATTGCTGCTAATAAATTTCTGCCTTCTAAAAATAGGCCTAATGTTGAATATTTACCGTTTGCCAAACGGCCCTCTTCAATACAATGATTTTGCTGTATTCAAACGACTTTTTACGCAGTGAAAAAGTTTAGGCGTTTTTCTGACATTGCATAACCATTATGGTCAGGTATGTTGCCAGCGTTGAATATAATGACGAGGGTAGATATGTATGAATGTGTGAGTTGCTTCTTTGCAATTAATATCACTGATTGCTATGATGGTTTCTATAATTAATATTATTTTACGTGAATAATTTGTTATTAATAAAATAAAATCCAAATCCAGGGTCAGTGAATTTTAGATCAAATCTTCCTTTATTGTACTCATTAGCTAACTCATTCTCATATAATTCTGATATTCGCCCCCAGCATTTAAATTCAATAATTTCAGCATCTTCAACCATAAATTCACGCAATGTTATCCAGTTTGATGGCGCTTCAGGCCAAGTTGAGCTGATTTCACGCAAATAGAAGTCTGCGTCATTTATGATTTCCCATAATGAATAGGTATTACCTGTGGATTCGTACTCCCATATTATATGCTGTAGTTCTGCTGCTATGCCTTTTTCATTACATGTAGAATACAAGTTATTTTTGAACGGGTTAATATCTACAATTGTAATACTATATGCTGCAAGACTGTACTTTCTGAAATCTCTCCATAAAAATGCGAAACCATGTGAGTGGAGCCTTGATGCTTTATTAACCATTCTTTGAAATGATGACTTAATTTGTTCTATGTTTTTTTCAATATCACTTACCTCGCCTCCAGAATAGATATCCTTTCCATAAATACAAAATTGATAGCCACTAAAGTCATTTGGTCTAAGTTTTCTATCTCTATAAGCTTTTGTTAAAATCGCAGGTCTTATACACTCAAGTTTAATTCCAGACTCATGTTTTACTGGTTGTAAGCAAAGAATACTCCTGTTTAGCCAAAAAATCTCATTGAATATATAATTTTTGATTAAAGTTGGCCAGTCATTAGATATGACTACATTTATCACATCCCCATCGGACATATTTGGAAAGTAAGTTTTCAATGCATTGGTATATGCTCCCAGTTCGGTGCCGGCTTGTCTGGTTGGGTTTGGTATATTCTTGATTTCAATAATTATCCATGCCTCGTAGTCAACTGAATATAATAGAAAATCCGGACGTAGAATCTCATCTGAGAATTGTGATATATCTTGATTCTCACAAACTATTTTAGTATTTAATAATGTCTTCAAACAATAATTATAGCTGTCTGAAATTTTTTTATCAACATAAGAGTACTCTTCGTCTGAAAATGGAATTATTAAGTTAGCTAATCCTTCTGTTTTATTTAGCTCTGAACTCAACCACATTTGCATTTCGCTTTCAGATTTGAACAAATCATCCTCACTTATATATACTGAAGGTTTTGCCAATGCATTGTTATTTCTTAGTGATGCAAGGGGTGTTTATATAATATGATTTTTCTATGCGTAATCTGCAATGAAAAACTCATATGTAAATTAACCATATAAACCCGGGAGGGGGGTATTTGGTTTATTTAGTTCTATCTAGAAAATTCATATTATCATTTTTGTGTTATACACAAATCTAAGGTTTGATGATGAATTATATTATCACCCAGCCAGTATTAAGTTCTTACCTAGTTAGCTAATCCAGGCAGGAGGATATCTTTAGTAAACTCAATTTGAATTGAGTGATGTCTTCATGGTAACGGTGTTATACATAAAGTAAATATCTCTCAGTTGAGAACAAGGCAACGCCAAGTTCGCTATTTTAAAATACATTACTGGATTAAACAAATTTTTCCGAAATAAAAAAATGTTTCGACAGATGTTGATCAAAATCCTTCGCTAAACTAGAAAGAAATTTACATTTTTCTGTTATGTCGGTCAAGTCCAAATTGACAGTGTCACCGTGAGCAATTTTATTTCTTAACTCTCTTATATTGTGAAATGTTTCAACTGAGTCATCATTTAATTCGAATGCGAATCCATTGGTTAAAAAATCAGGAATTTCAAATGATTTTATATTTGAGTTTTTTTCTGATATTACTCTCAACCCGAATGCTGAGAACATTTCGCTAGGGAACCTATAATCTCCTCTTTTAAGATTATTAGTTGCAGTTTTACATACACCAATGGCGTGCCCTTTTACATCATATATTTTTCTTAATCGTCGTCGGTTTTTTTCTACTGAGCTATCATCTGAATTTATATTTTTAAGGGTTCTGCACTTGGACTTATTAATTAATTCATCTATCCCACCATGGAAAGATATTAGCTCTGATATTATTTCATAAATAAATGATTCAAAAAAACTGAAATTACTAAGTAGTGTATATTTACACAGTTTGTTTTTGTACCCTTGAGCCCGTCGCTTTAAATCAGTGTTTATATTCTTTTGTTTCTCACTGCTTATATCTCCCTTAGGCTGATAATAGTCTGCTTTGGTGATTTCATTTATAACTCCTTTTTCGAAAAGGATAATATTTCTTTTCAATACTGGAACCGCAGAACAGACCAGAACAGAAAAATCAAAAGTGTCTTGCGTTTGTTTTTTAAATTTCACATAAGATACAGACTGAGTGAAAGTTTTTTTTGAAGAGTTCATATTGTTCCTTCAGAGTATTTACACGGTCACTTGTTATTATGCTTTCGAGCACAAGATGAATAAAAGCAATTAACAACAGAGTTTTGTCAAATGTTTTGGTGCATGATTGATTATATACTTCGCGAGCCAGCCCGAGTAAAGCTTTTAAAATTCTATGAATCATTTCTGTCAGAGAAAATCAGGCCTATTAAAAGCCTAGCCATACGAAGACTAAGGTCTAAATGTGTTGCTGGTCTCGCAAATTGTACCAAAGTGTCTCACTATGCTAGTACTACTGATCTACACACTGCTCGATCAACAATGCTTTTCAATCTTTACATCTATATTACATTCGCTTTCTAACCAGACCGATATCCCTCATGTAATCCTGACAACGCTACCGCCATCAGGAACATCAGTCCTGGTTGAGTACTTGTAAATCTAAATGTGACTGAAACTCATGGATTATTCAAGAAGGCAATAAGATGTCACCTAAAGTTGAGTCTGCGCGATTATGCAGTTACGACTTGGCTTGTGCAAAACGAACCATTCACTTTAAGAGATCTTCCGACATACTGTTCATGTCCTCTGGGGAGATCGTCATGCGCAAAGCCCGATTCATCGAGCACCAGATCATCACCGTTCTGAAGTCTGTTGAAGCAGGACACACCGTCAAAGATGTCTGCCGCGAAGCGGCGTATTACAATTGGAAAGAAAACTACGGCGGTATGGAAGACTCTGATATCAATGAGATGAAAGATCTTGAGGACGAAAACCGCCGACTCAAACAGATGTTTGCCGATCTCAGTCTGGAATGCCGGGCGCTGAAAGACATCATTGAAAAAAGCTTTAACACCAGCGATAAAGCGGGTGCTCGTCGGTTATCTGACCTCACAATTTACGATGAGCACTCGCCAGGTATGCAGGATGTTATCGCTGAACAGGACGGTGTACTTTTACCAGCCCGACGCCCGACGTGATGAACCGGTGATCCACGCGTTGACTGAGCTGGCGGAGCGCTACCCACGATACGTTTTTAAGAAGCTGTTCCAGCTACTACGCAGGCAAGGCAACACCTGGAACCACAAGTGCGTGCATCGGATTAACTGTCTGCTGAAACTGAATTTTCGTCGTAGGGGAAAGCAGCCTCTGCCGGTACGCAACCCCGCGCCACTGGCGACGCCGGAAGCGCTAAACCAGAGCTGATCCATCGATTTTATGCATGATGCACTGCTCTGGGGCAGACGCTTCAGGACCTTCAATGTGGTGGATGACTTTAACCGTGAAGCACTGGCGATAGAAATTGACCTGATTATCCCGGCCCAACGTGTTGTGAGAGTGCTGGACAGGATCGCAGCAAGCCGGGGCTATCCGCTTAAGATGCGGATGGATAATGGCCAGGAACTGATCTCAGTGGCGCTGGCGCAGTGGGCCGAAGAACATGGGGTAATGCTGGAATTTATCAAGCCGGGTAAGCCGACACAGAACGCGTTTATCGAGCGCTTTAACCGGACGTACCGGACAGAAGTCCTGGATTTTTATTTGTTCAGGACACTGAATGAAGCACGGGAAATCACGGAGCGCTGGCTGGCCGAATATAACAGCGAGCGACCTCATGAATCTCTGAATAATCTGACGCCGCAAGAATACCGGCTGATGGCTGAAACCCCGGAAGTCTCAAAAAGTGCGTGGAACTAAAACAGGCGTACTTACATGTTTGCGTTGAAATACCCTAAAATCTCCTGTTTTATATCAGCAGACACCTTACACCGTCAGAGAAAATTGTGGAAAAAATCAGCCCTGCAACAGTTCAGTTTATCAAGCTTGGTGAGGCCGGTGAATGGGAGCAGCAGTGTCTGTCGGAGGGCACGCTTCGGTTTGGTTATCATGAAACTCCGAACAGTCTTTGTGTTGAGGGGCAATGGGCCGACGTGCACGAGATATGGCTTAACATCCGCAAGGGGAAAAAAGGCAATGCGAGCAGTGACGTTAGGCAGATCAAGACCTTTTACATGGCGGACGCAGAGACGCTATTCATTACCTTCAGGGGTGGGTTTCTGTACTGGTGTCGACCCGCGGGTCCGGTTAAGGTGCTGGCGGATGGTAGTCGAGTCCGAAAAACAATGGAGGGGTGGCAGAACACCAGCATTGGGGGAGCACTGTTAACCACAGATCACCTGAGCGGTGACCTGTTAAAGGTTCAGGGATACCGGGGAACGATATGTAACGTAAGCGCACATGATTACGTTGTTCGTAAAATAAATGATGAAGATCTCCCTGCGGTATCTGATGCGAAGCAGTCTGAAGAGACTTATCTGAAGGCTATAAAAAAGCTTTGTCAGCTGCTGACCTGGCAGGATTTCGAACTATTGGTAGACCTTGTTTTTTCAACAAGCGGGTGGCGACGCACCAGTATTGTCGGTAAAACACAAAAAACGCTGGACCTTGAGCTTGAATCTCCCACCACCGGAGAGAAAGCGTTTGTACAGATTAAATCACATGCGGACGCATATGCTTTCAGCGAGTACGAAAAGCGGTTCAGAGAAACCAGTGCCTATGAACGAATGTTTTTTATCTGGCACAGCGGGTCGTTATCGGAAAATATCAAAGTCGATGGCATCACGTTAATCGGCCCAAATAAGTTAGCAGGGCTTATTCTGGACAGTGGTTTATCAAGGTGGCTTCGAAAAAAAGTTTCGTAATATTCCTGCTTTCTTGGTAACGCATCAACAGAGCATCCACGTGAAAAACCTGCAGCCTCACCTTACGCTGCGACACCATCAGCCCCCAGCCGTCAGGCTCGAAACGCATCCTTTTGCGGTTAGGCAGAGCTTGCTAGCGTGCCGGGGCGTCAGCCAGACCGCGCTACTTGGTACGCAGTGGAGCCGAAGGGGCAAGCAATGTTTGAATTTGAATGTCCGCTGTGTGCTGTGAGTTCAACGGGTAGATGCAACGCTATCCTCATAAAGTGGGAAGATGAAGTCGCAGAAAGAGCACAGCATTCGCTACTAGTGATATATTAACTTCATCCAAACGGAGTCAACACCAGAAGCAATTCTCCTAGTAGGATGGTGCGCTCGTATTCATCTTGCTCTAATCTCAATCCGTTGTGGTAAAAATCGCGAAGAAAAAGGGATTTATATGCTTGAAAGAATTCATCAAATTACTAGCGTAGGTTTATTCCAGGATATCCGTCCTGCTGGTATGTCCTTTAAAAAAATGACCTTTGTCTATGCTGATAATGGGCGTGGTAAATCCACCCTTGCGTCTATTCTGCGTTCCTACACTGAATTAAATCCAGATATTGTACGGCACAGGAAAACGATTGGGGAAACAACCCCTCAAAATATTCATCTGCAGTTTTCTCAGGGAAATCGTGCGATATTCGATAACGGCACATGGAGTGGTAAGTATTCAGATGTGCACGTCTTCGACCTAGATTTTGTTGATCGTAATGTTTACTCAGGTGGTGAAATCAGCGCTAGCCATAGAAAGCGACTGCTGAGTTTTGCGCTGGGCAGTGATGCGGTAGCAGCGAGGGCTGCTTTTATTGATGCATCAGACAAGGCAGAGGAGGCCAAGAGAGTTACGAGACTGGCAAGTGAAAAGCTGACGGTGGCCCGGGGAAATGTAACGCTAGCAAGATACATAAAGCCTGTTCAGGAAGAGAACATTCAGGAAAAAATTGCATTAGTCGAATCAGAACTGGATCTCTGCAAAAGAACAGAGACGATCCGCAACCGTACGGGCTATCTTCCGTTACCTCTTTACGCTCCTGATTTCAGTTCTTTTTTTTCCATACTTGCATCGAGTTATGACAGCCTAAGTGCGGGTGCAGAAGAGGTCGTCTGTGCGCATATTGACCATATCAATGTCGAAGGTTTTGAGCGATGGGCGAGTAGCGGCCTTGATTATATAAAAGACGAATATTGTCCTTTCTGTACGCAAAGCTTGGAGGGTGTTGGACTGATCCGGTACTACCGGGAGCGGTTTAATCTTGCATACAAAGCCTTACTTAATCAGGTTACAGGCCTAGATAACGTTGTGGCGACAACCATGCGCGTTTTCAATCTGGCCTTACTTGAGAGCAAGATTGAGCAGGCGGGGTTAGTGACTGAAAACTGGAAAGATTGTCTCCAGTTGAACGTGAGTCTCCCTGATTTAGATAAAATTAAAGCTAGTTTGGAAGGTCTTCAGTCATCTCTGAGTCGCTTAACAGAAGCCAAGAAAAGCGATCCGCTTTCAAAGACCCAAGGCGACTATGAAAAAGAAATCGCTGATGCAGTAACTGCAATCAATGATGAGCTTTCTGCCTTTAATTCGGGCGTGGAAACTGCCAATCTGGATATTCAGGCTTATAAAGAGGCGCTTGAAACCAAAAATGAAGAAACCCTGCGGGTTACATTATCCCAGCATGAAGCAACCCGACTTCGTCTATCACCTGAGGTAGTAGGTTTTATCTCTGATTATCAGACCGCTAAAACAGCTGAAGTGACGGCCTCTGAACTAAAGGAAACACGGAGGGGTGAACTGAATGCGATCATGGACTCGACCCTTGGAAAGTATCAGTCCTCAATTAATGATTTATTGATGAAGTTTGGTGCAAGCTTTCGCATCACAGAAATTAATTATAACTATGCCGGCGGTGGTGAGCCTAAATCTGAATATGCAATTGAACTTAGAGGGGAAAAGATTTCGCTAACGGGGGAGGAATACAGTTTTCGGAGCTCACTCAGTGAAGGGGACAAAAGGACGCTAGCCTTCGCATTCTTCATCTCAGTCTTGCTTCATGACGTTGATCTTGAAAGAAAAATTGTCGTGATTGATGATCCGATGTGTAGTCTGGACAATCATCGCAGGAACCACACAATCACCATAATTAAACAGATATACCTTCGCAGCTTGCAGGTAATCATCTTGGCGCACGACCTGCTCTTTATCCGTACCATGCGAGATGAGTTCCTAAAAATACCTGCTACTCAAATGCAGGACATTTCAGCCTTACGCATTGTCCACATTGCTGGTGATTTCAGTAGTTTGGACAAACTAGATGTCGATCTGGAATGTGAATCTCCCTACTATAAAAATCATCGGCTGGTGAGCGGATTTGCCGATGGTGCTCATCATCAGCTTCACGACACGGCGGTGGCAATCAGACCGCTTCTTGAGGGGTATCTGCATCGACGTTTTCCGGGGCGAATTTCACCGGGAAATCTGTTTGGAGAGGTAGTAATGCAGATTGCACAAGCACAACCGAACGATCCGTTATTCTTCGCTAAATCACTGGTACCTGAGTTGAATGAAATTAACAATTATGCTGGTCGCTATCATCATGACACGAACCCTCAGGCATCATCAGAACCCATCACGGCAGGTGAACTGATGTCTTACTCTCGACGGGCTTTGAATGTGATTTATCGCGGAAACGTATGAGAAGTTCCTGATTGGGTATCACCTCGTACTTAGAAGATCAACTGTACATTTGAAAATGAGCCCTCTCGGGGGCTCATACCGATTATAAGCACTGCCGCCGGTGCAAACGCTTCGTTATGAATATTCTCTTAAGGAACACCCATTTCCAAACGTGACATTAGAATATGGGAGCGACATGAGCAGTGCCGGTAAGGGATGTTATGTTTCATGTAAACACTTAGTCGTCATAAGCTAAACGTCTGCTTCTCGCTCACAGCGGACCTCACGGTACTTCACGCGGTCCGCTTCGTGCTGCGAGTTCAACGGGGCGATGCAACGCTATCTGGTACTGCAATGAGACCATTGACGGGACGAGTCCTTCGTAGTGTGACGTCTTGCCATGTTGATCTGCTGCCGGAGCGCGAGGCTTGTTTGCGTTCCTCGACCTACGCTTCTACTTCGGCTAAGACCCACACTACGTAGCGTCGCGTCAGATGAAGCGAGGCGGAAACTCGCCGCGGTGTTCCATCTCGTAGAGCGTCGTTTCGGCTAGCACGTCGCCACAGTCGCGACAGGTACGCGCTTCTGGTCGTAGATCCACGCAGACAGCATCTTGACAGTTCCCTTTTAGGCGTCGGCAGCCGGCCAACGCAACTTTCCGCGGCCGACGCGTAGAGCATCCACTAGCCGGGTTTTGCCCGGCAACCGCCCCGAGAATAGGCTGGGCTTGGGATCAACCGCTGGCTTCTTGAAGACGGCGATCCGCTGATAGTCGGGGGTTGCCAGCCAAGTCCGCGCGTCCCCTTCGTCGGTGACGATTCGATAGAGGCCAGCGGGCGGGGAGGGCTCGGTATCGAGTAGGCGCTTGTAGCGTTCGACGGACCATTTCTGGATGCCTCCGCTGAGAGCTTCGGTTCGGAAGCGGGCCCATAACGCGGAGGTGTCGGGTGTTGGCCAGTTGCCTGCGTCGGTTTTGGCCGTAATCTCGTCGGATTCAAGCCAAGCCCGCATTTCTGCGGGCGTGACGAAGACTGGCTCAGCATCTTCGATGGCCGCCATTGCCGCACGCCGTGACGGCAGGCCTGCGCGGATCAGCATCGCCATCATTAATTGGGGGACACCGGTTTCTACCGCAGCCGCAGCACCGCCCGCCACCGTATCCGGCGACCAGCCGAAGGACATGCGCCGGGTGCGGACGGCTTCTAGCGCCCAGACTAGCCGATAGGTGAAGGCATCTTCGACCGCCCGCATGTTCTGCGGTCCGATCTTGGAGACTTCTTCCCCGGACACCCAACTACGTAGGATAGCTTTCCAGTTCGGCGGCAGCGCGTTTGCCTTGTCAGGGATGAAAGGCCGCATGAACAGCAGGCGTTCGCCGAGTCCGCCGAGAGCATCGGCGAGTTCGTTGATGTCGCCGCTCAATGCTGCACTGTCTGCCCTGTCGATGAGTTCGGCCAACTCGTCCGCCATAGCGTCGATGAGGAGGCCAGCTTCAAGCCCGACTCCCATCGCGAAATGCCCGCGTCGCGTTGGGGTGGTGGTGGCTTTCCAGATGAGACCAGCGCGTGCTTCGAATACCTTCCGGTGCAGGGAAGCGACATCCTCGTCCTCCCGAGCAATTTGGCGAGCCCAGAGTGACCCCTTGAGCGCCTCGTCTAGAAGGTTAGGTAGATCGGCGCGATCAACGTCTAGGGATTCGATCAGACCGAATACGGTGGCGTCGAGGCGTTCGACGAGCTGAGACAGGGGCTCCTCGTCGATGGTTTCCTCCTCGTCGTCCGTCTCGTCTTCATCGTCGGTGGCGGCGTCGTATACCACAGCGGCGGCAAGTCGTTCTGCCACCCCTGCTTCTTCGTCAGGTGACCTCCAAGCCTCGCGGGCGTTGGCGAGATATTCCCAGGCATCATCTCGATCCAGGACTCCCTCGCGCGATAGACGTTTAAGGATTTCGGCAACGATCTGGATAAGGCCGCTTTTAAGCGTCCTGGCCTTGGCAGAGGCGACCAGTTCCCTCCATTCTTTTTTTCGCCATTTGATTTTGTCGAACATGACATGGACGATCAGCCCCTCGACATCGACGAATGCACGTCCGGCGCGGCCGGCCACGTTCGCGAACTCCTCACCTTTGATCTTCTCTGAGGCGCGATATAGCGCGGGCACGAGCAGCACGGCAGCGTTGAGATTGAGGCCCTGGGAGAGCGTCGGCGAAGCGATAATGACCTTTAGCGTTCCTTCGGTTAGGAGCAGTTCCAGTTCGCGTAGGAACGGGCTCGGCAGTCGGCCGTGATGAATGGCAACCCCCACCTTAAGGCTGGCCACGGCTGGGTGATCCTCGCCCAACCATTCCTTACCGACTTCCAGGGCGCGGGCGATCGGAGCCTCGTCTTCCAGCAACGAGTTCAGATAGCCTCGCTTGCAGAGGTCCACGACTTGTTTGCCGTAGCTCTCGACCCAGTTCGCTTGGGTAGAGAAGATCAAGGTGCGCTTGCCCTGGCTCGCGAACTCCCATGCCGCGAACAGAGCGAGGTGCGAGTTCTTGCGTGGATAGGGCTTCTTCTCCTTCCCTCGCGCTGGTTTTTCCGCGACGAATTTGTCAAGGAAGGGGCCATCGTCGTCTAGATCGAGCCGTAGCAACGCGTCCTTACCTCGCCAGGTAAGTGCGCCGAATCTCTGGCGCGTTGGGCGCCAGTCGGAACGCACAGGCTCCCCGGGTTCGTCGGAACGAATCCATGCGGTAAGGTCGTCGAGTTCGTCGCCGCTTGGCAGGATCGCGGAAAGGCAAACTATTCGGCGCTCTGCCGCATCCGTGCGCCGAAGTAGGCGCTGCACGAGCGTCTCATAGCGGATTTCGCGCTCACTAGGACCGATCATGTGGCCTTCGTCGAGGACGATCAGGCCGACATCGTCAATCAGCGTCTGGTCGCTTCTCAGAGCGAAGTCGAGTTTTTCGGGCGTCGCAATGATGATCTCCCGTGTGCGGAGGGCGTCTTCATCACCGGCGGAAAGGCCGCTGGCGCCGTAAAGAGAAGAGACACTAAACCCTAGTGGCGCGAAGGTCTTCCTGAAAGATCGTTCGGTCTGGGCCGAAAGAGCGCGCAGCGGTGTGACGATTAGCACCCGGCGTGCGGAGGATAGGGTCATTAACACGGCAATCTCTGCTACTCGTGTTTTGCCCGCGCTGGTCGGCAGGGCGACGACCAGATCGTCTGTGACGTCTGTGGAGCGCTGGGCGGCTTCGCGCTGCGATGGCCATAGCTCCACCTCTGAGGTCTTGCGGGCGTAAAGTGAAGATATAAACAACCGCCGTAGGTCGGGATATTTTTCCTCCGCACCCTTGGGTGGCTCAGTCGGCAAATTCTGGTGTAGTGAATGTTGCCACAGGTCGTCGATCAGGTGACGGCAGAGGTTCGAAATCCACCACAGAGGGACGTTCTCAGCATTGTCAGCAAGCCCGACAGCGGTAGTAAGGAGCCCTCGTGCGGCTTCGAACGGCTCGACTTCACCCGTTTCAAGCGCGAAGTCAAAAAATGCCAGGGCACGGCAGATCGTCGTATTGAGAATTGTCGACAGCACTTCGTCGACGTCAGTGTCTTCGCCCTGCAGCGTCGCCGCGATCTGCTCATCGCCGTGAGCCCCGTCATCCAACCAGTTGCGGACGAAGCCGCGAAGTTGATCGAGATCGCGCAGTATAAGGTGTCGGATCGCTATTTCACCGGGTGAGACGTTAAGGTCTTCCTCTGTCTCGTTGAAGATTGAAAAGGCGACGGCCGAGAAACCGGCTAGATGGTAGGCTGCAGCAGCAATGGTGCGGCGGAATCCGCGATCAGGGGACTCTGGATTACCATTACGCACCAGAGCTTCGAAGGCGTTGGCTGCGCGCTCAAAGGCCTTGCCAGTGAGTTTCGAAGCACCAGCCTGAGCCCGCAGTGCCATTGCGCCTCGAAGCAGGGCAAAACCGTGCTCGGCAAGATCTGTTTCGATGGTTGCGCCAAGCGGCGGAGCGTTTTGCGGCAATACGCCATCCTTACGCATCAACGACCAAGCTGCACCGCGATAGAGGAGGCGCCCGAGAATACCGTCAACTGTAGCGGCCGTCAGGAAGGTGCTTAATTCTTCAGTCGTCTCCAAGAGCTTCCGCCTCTAGGTACATTGCCGCAATGAAATCCTGATGATCTTTGATGTGAATGTTCACGACGTAGTGGTCCCTATTGACTCCAGCGGCTTCAAGGTTCTCTTTCAGGGAAGCATGAGGGCCGTTACCCGACACGGTGAAGAGCATGTGGTCGATGCGATCGGCTTGCATGGACTTAAGACCCACTTCGTCGCGAAGGTCGCGACCTAGTGCGTTATCGCCAGCGTCGTTGCTCTCCAACAGGCGATTGGCGACGAACAGCAGCGAGTCAGGCGTGCAGCGGCCATTGTCGCGGTCTAGGACCTTGCGGGCGGCGATGACCGTGGTTTTGCCAAGCTTCTGGTTACTTTTAGCTTCACCTTTCAGTAGCCAGAGCTTATTGCCTTGGTAGCCCGCGCCGATGAAGTCATCGCCGCGCATGGCCATGTTACGGCCGTCCTTGTATCGGAGCCGGCGCACGGGTACCCGCAGACCGATTTCTTCCTCCACTAGTTCCGTCGCAAGAATTTCGCCGAGGTCGCCAGAGCGGCCCTTGGGGGTATTAGGCATTGCCTCGCTGAGGATCTTGGCTGCAACCTTGTATCCTAGTCGCCCTACGTCATCGGCGATGCGTTCAAGTCGGTCGTAGTGCGAGCGAATGGTCTCAGCAAGGTCCTCGCGGATATCATCGCGGCCGCCGTCCTTCTCGACATACGTCCAGTAATACTTGCGTTCGTCATTTTCTTTAATGGACTCACACCACTTCTCATATAGGCCCACGGTGTTTCTCCCGATCAATCAGTTAGGATAACGTCAAGATTTTCCCGATTCGAAATCGGCTTATTGAAAGAATCCATCGTCAGCGCTTTCCCACGTATCTCGCAAAATGCCGTCAATCTCTTCCCGTTCAGTTTCAGTCGCGCCAATCAATGGGAAGCAGCTCAGATTTTTTTCAATCACCTACAGGCAAAGATTTCTGATAATGTACCCCATTGGAGGGGAGATGCAATGTCAGAGATTAATCCACACGATGCCGAGCAGACTTAGCTCCAGGATCGGGAAACACATCTATGAAACCTGGTATCTGGCCCGGCGGATATCTTCGATCACATTGAAGTGTTCTACAACCGGGCCCAGCGCCACAATCATCTCGGCGGTGTCAGTCCGGAGACCTTCGAACAGGCCTCGTCGTGAGGACAGAATTTGTCTACGGCCGTGGGGTCCGTCCATAGTTACTCTGTAGACACATCTAGGTTTGGTACTGGGTCTATTAAACCTCTAGTGCGCCATCGATTTCCATTGACTAATGATTCAAATTCAGTTCCATTGGAGAGGATTAGATCATCTGCATGGTCCGTAACAATTATTTGAGGTGAGAATCCATTAGCGATCTTAATTTCATTACAATAAGAAGATAACTGGCTGAATAAATTTTCCACAGCCTTAATATCGTCATCTAGGTCTCGTTCGTTTTTTCCTCGGTCGATCCTTTCTGCTGCTTTTGTTTCATTAAATGTTACCGATTCGTCTCGTCTAAAATTTGGGAAATAGACTTGAGTTGGTTGGTCTAAGAATAATATTGATGGTATCGAACATAGATTTCCCAGCTCAGCAAAAAAACGATGTAAAGCTAAAAATAAACTAATGTGACTATATAACCAATTGGCACCACTTCCCATAGATCTTAAATAAATTTTTTCATTTTTCTCAGTTAAATGATAGAGGTCGAAAGTCTCAAAGGAAAAGTGCAAGTTAATTGGCTTGTAACTTTCTTCAAACTCAAAGTTTTTGCCTATTGTGTTCATGTAGTTATTTACTTTAGTATTTGCATTTTCAATTCCTTTTTTTATATCATAACCTTTTAATTTTTCATCTATTTTATAAATATCATTTTTAACAGTTTTAATGTTCCTGTCTAGTTCAATATCATCTCCTAAACTTATTCCCTCCAATAACATAAATAATCTTGCCTTTATTATGAGGATGTTCTCATATAGACTTTTTTGCGCAGATATTTGTTTCTCTGATGTTTCTATAACTAAGATTTGTTCATTTAGCGGTGTTATCTCATTTTTTAATTCTTCGATTTTTCGTTTTACTTCTACTAACGATGATTCAAATTTTGCCTTTATAGGTTTAATATGAGAAAGATTATGAACTACTTTAGTAATTGCATCCTGTAATTTTTTTGCACTATGTAATAACTCATTGTTTTGGGTATGGCAGAATGGACAGACAGAAGAAGCCACCTGTATTTTATCTTTCCATCCCAATTTGCTACCATTAACAAATAAACGTTTTTCTTCTTCTATATTTTTAGCGATGGAAGATGCTTGCCTTTGGAGTTTTCTTAATTCTGAAACTTTTAAGTTAAGCTGTTTTTTTAAGTTATTATAAAACTCAGTGGTTGCATTGGAGTTATAATTTATTTTCTCAGGAACTATTATTTTGTCTAATTTTTCTTTTGCATCACGTGGATTGAGCAGAATTACATTCAGTGAGATTGGTTCGCTTTCAAAACCCATTAAAGCATACAATTGATTAAGCACGGGGGAAAGGCGCTGTTTTTGCTTTGTAGAGACACGTGAATTATTTTCTTTTTCTCGAAGTAGTTTATTTAACTCTAAGGTTAGTCTTTCCTTTTCTTGCGATTGAATAAAAAATTCTTGGTCGACTAAACCGAGAAAAATTTTTGTATGTTCTATAACTTGATCCCTTTTTTCTTTTTCATCAAAACGATAGAATAATGCATGTTTGTTAGCCACAAGGTTTTGATGTTGCAGCATAAAGGAGGTAAAACTCCTAATAGATGGAGTAGGTGCCTTCCGATTAAACTTCCGATTAGACTTAGCCGTTAATGAAACATCGACATCGTCTATGTCCAGAAAGAAACCAGTAATGAATTTTTTATATCTTTCTATGTCGATATAAAGATTCGTAACAAAGTAATCAGCATTGATTATTTCCGTAGAATAATGCTCTTCCCTTCTAAAAAAAGCTTTGTTATTAATATCAGGACGCCTCGCCATTACTATATTTTGTTCGTCTATTTTTATGAAAATATAGTAAACGGCTGCACTATCAGTAATCACTCCCTTAGGAACAGTATATTCATCACTACCAAAGCAATAATCAAATATCTCTATTAATGCACTTTTACCGGTAGATGATTTACCTGTTACAATATTAACTCCTTCTTTGAAATAAACGGGATGCTTATTTCCTATTTTGTCAATGACGCCCATTTCATGGATTAATGTGTTCATTATGGTTGTACTCCCAAGAAGTCGAATATTTCCATCACTGAATGGTTGCTAAATAATTTTGCCAAATTTATGGCGCTTTTTTGTGATGTTATTGATTTGTTTTGGTTTTTTTCACTATGTAATGTAAGGCTCTCGGTGTCTATTATTAGCCAGTCGTTAATTAGACAATACTGTATGCTTTGCGCTGTGATATATTTGAATTCTTCAATTCGTTCTTGTAGGTCATAAAACTTGGCTTTATCATTAAATATTGACCACATAGTGCTTTTTTTGTTTTCCCCAAAAATAGCGCCTTGAAGCCTACTTTCAAATATTGAATGAGTACATAGCGGAATGACAATTGGCGCGAGTATTAAATTATGTTCTACTTGATTTATTGAGGAATAAAATGAAACTAAATGCTCGCTAAATCTAAAAGGGTTGTACTTCAATAGATATAATGAATCGATAATGCTACTCATAGCTCAATCTTCCATTTGATATTTTTATCATCATCGTCCATTGCATCATGGATTAGTCCGTTTTTATATTCAATTGGTGGGATTTCATTTCCCATGTTAAATGGAGTTTCATTAACTGTATTATTATATAATATCTTTGAATCTTTCAATTGGTCTTTTAAATTTAGCTGTGCCGAAGAATAATTAATAATAAAACGTTTTACAATCTGTTTTTGATATGCCTTGGTTTTTTTTGCATATAATGGATATTCATCAAGTTCTTCAATCAAAGAGTTTTGTAATTCAACCCAGTTACCTATAGCATCAGGGATCATAGCATGATGTTCGATATCTATGATTTTCTTAACAAAAAGCTTGTCCTGATATTTTTCTATCTCAAGATCGGTTGGTTCATAACCGTTGAATGGTGGGAAAGTAAACTCTTTTTTATGAAGTAGTGAAGTAAGTTCTTCACATTTTGCATTGAATAATTTACTGCTGATTTCCCATGAGGAGTTATTGGCCTGTTCATAAACAAATCCAACAAGACCCTCTAAATAGCATTCTAAATTATATTTTGGTATGCCAATTGGGCGCTTTAGAATTTTATTCTTCAAAGCTTTGAGGTCGTCGGTTTCAGTGAAAATCGACATCTTCTTAATTATTTCCATCAATTTTTTAGATGGAGATTCCATCACTGCTTTCTGCAATTTGACAATGTTTTTGGGCTTTTCTGATTCTAACTCTTCTTTAGAACGTTCTGAAAATATATCTTTAAGAATTTGAAGTCGATCTTCTGGAGAACAATAATTCCATTTTGCTAGCCGAGTTGTCGACCCAAAAGCTTGAGTAGTATGTAGGATCAAAAAACCATAATTTTCATGCTTGAAGTTGGCATCGAGCCAGTTCTTCAATGTATTCCACAAATTTTCATGATGATCTGTCAGAGGTGCCGCATAGTTCTTCGCCTCTGTCTGTGTTGATTCATCAATCTTATTGCTAACAAGACTGATATCGCCATCTTTTTCAAACCAAATGGATTGCTCGTCTTGTAGTGAAAAACACTTATCAAGTCCTATCAATACCTGATAATGAAATGCTAAAGCGGTTGTAAGCGCTGCGTTTTTGGTTTGGCTACCATTCATACACAACTCTCCCTAGAGCTCTTTCAAAGATAAGCATATTTTGCCAAAAATGTCTTGAAGTTACGAGTGTGTTCTATTGTGCCTTAACAAAAAGCCATAAGATTTAGATGAAAATCATGGTATTTACATTGACAAAATGATGCAAAACCCATTTCACCACTGCGGAGTAAGGGGCGCTATGCCCGGCTATGCAGGGGCAGTTTTTTCTCCCGTGTGCTTTCCGTTCTTCATCTCTGCTTCCGGTTAATCGTTTCCCAACACAACCCGTCCCGCAAGGGTAAATGGCACGCTGTTGCGCCCTTGCAGGCCAGAACGATGCCGGGAAAGCGAACCATCAGGCGATACGAAGACGAAAATCACACACTGACGGAGAAAAAACCATGACGATTTCCCTGCATACCACCCGGACAAGCGCCCCTAACGCCGCAGCGGCGACCAGCGTATCCCCGCTGGACCCGTCAGGCTCCTCAAAAACGAATTTTTCTAAAACCAGAACGGACATTTATCAGACCGTTACCGACAACATCATTGCAGCACTTGAAAGCGGTGTAAAACCGTGGTCCTGTCCGTGGCAACGCGTATCGGGCATGTCTGGTCTGCCATCTAATTACGCAACCGGAGCAGCCTACAGCGGTATTAATATCATGCTGTTATGGTGCAGCGCATCTAAACAAGGTTTCAGCGATTCACGCTGGATGACTTACAAGCAGGCACAGGCGGCAGGTGGACAGGTTCGCACGCGTGAACGTGGCACCACAGCCATTTTCTACACCACGCTGGAGAGGGAAAACGACGCCGGAGAAATCGACCATATCCCGATGCTGAAAACTTTCACCGTGTTTAACGTTCAGCAAATCGGCGGCTTGCCTCTGACAAAGGTAACTGTCAGCCCGGAAGCGAGATTTGCCCCGTTGCCGCAGGCTGAAAATCTGTTCAGGAAGAGCGGCGCAAACATCATTGAGAAAGGACAAAACGCCTTTTTCAGCCCATCAACTGATGAAGTCTGGTTACCGGAGCGCCATCTATTCGCTGATGCGGCTAACTTCTACGCTACCGGCCTGCATGAGCTTGTCCACTGGAGTGGGGGTAAAAAACGCCTGAACCGTGAAATGAAAGGGAAGTTTGGCAGTGCGGATTATGCAGAGGAAGAACTGGTGGCGGAGCTGGGAAGTGCCTTTCTGATGGCGGACCTAGGGATTGAGGGAGAGGTACAACATGAAAGCTACATTGCTTCCTGGCTGAAAGCACTGAAAAACGACAGGCGCTATATTTTCAAAGCGGCCAGCGCCGCCTCCAAAGCGCATCGTTATCTGATGGATAAACTCTGAGGCCGGAACCGGACAACCGCAAGGGAATGCGGCTACATGGTTTTTAACCGGCAACGCTGCAAGGCGCAGACTGAGGCGGAACGCAGCACAGCGAGTACCGAACAGTCCGCGCCTCGCAGTGGAATAAAAAAATACACCGGCCTGACGGTATCGCCGCCAGGCCGGTAAGGCCATCACGATGGCTCAAGTAAAAGCTTACGTAGAGCTGTCTAATGACAGACGCTTTAGTTCATCAAAGGTATAAATGCGAAACACCCGACGATGGCGTTCTTCCAGCGGGACGTGCTGATGGTTGATGATGACATGCCTGATGCTGTCAAACAGCAGTTCAAGCGCACGTTTTTTCTGCGAATCGGGTACTACATAAAATACGTAAATCCACTGTTTTTGGGTACGGGCCAGCAGGTGGCTGGCGATAATCGACTGGTAGCGGGCTCGGGTTTTCAGGCGGCGCTCGGTTTCAATGGCAATAATGTTACCGTCGGGCAGCGTCAGTAGTCCGTCAGGGCGATGTTTTACCTGAAACTGGCTGAGAAAGCTGGCCCGGTCGCCGTTAATCCATCCCGAAGCGCCTTTCTTCTCCAGAATAAGTCTGGCGGCCTGATTATCAAGATGGTGCTCCAGCGTCCAGCCGGTGATTTTTGATGGTTCAAACCGCGCAGGAAAGATTTTATCATCCGGGGTTAACACCACCGCCAGCCCGTCGCTGGTGATCCCCCATAATGAAATCTTCATTGTCCGTGATTCCAGCACATGCTTCTGGATTAACCCCATTTGCTCAGTTTTTGCCAGCAGCGAATAAAGCGATTTATGATCCCGGAAACCAAATAGCAGCATCAGCGTTTTGAAATCGCTGTAGGTTTCTTCTTTCAGGAAGTTCAGCAGTTGTTTTATTTTTTCTCTGTTGCGTGTTTGGCGCTCTTGATATGTCGAAATCAGCATAACCGCTCCTTAAAAATCCAGCGGGGACAGGTGTTCTCCCTCATCAGGTTGGGGCTCTGCCGGTTTGACTTCGCTTTCGTTGAAGAAAAGATCCGGGTGCGTTGTCATTACATCCTGTATGGATGGTTTATCATCCTCGTCAAAATCCAGTGCGATTTTCACCGGTGCCGCCGATGCGGCAATATCAGGGGAAACCGAGAAGATTTTTAGCTGACGCTTTCTGATCTTTATCGGTGAAATCAGTGAGGCAGAAGGTAGCGTTTTTGTCGTAAAGATAAAGCTGACAAAATCGGGCAGGTTCAGGATCATATTACTGTCAATAAAGAAACGTTCGGCCTGGCGGATTGTGCGCTCACTGTCGATGGTCTCCGTCAGCATATTATCCGTTTTAGCCTTACGGAGTTCATCATCCACCAGAATAGTGCCTGATATTCTTGCAACCCATTCCGCCGTATCCGGGTCCATAACCCGGTAAACCAGTTTGAATTTAGCGTTCTCAACGACCGCTCCGACAACGGCGTCACCTTTCAAATCTGCCGGGCAGTCTTTTAAATCGGCAATGGACTGGTGGTCCATAATAATATGCACACCTTTATCCCGCGCCGCACCTAATCCCTCCAGTGCTGGCCTGGATAAATGGTATTTCAGTTCTGAAAGATAAATAGCAATGGGGCGGGGTATGTCTGTTACACGGTCGCGCCTTTCTGCTAACTGGTACAGGCGAACCAGCAGCATGCGCTGTGCGGTAATTATTTTGCTGTTTCGCATTGAACCGATGACGTAACAGCAACCGCCTTCATCAAATATCTTATTAAGCGAAAATCCGGTAGGGGCATTGATGGCATTGAGCAAGGCCAGTTCCTCAATCTTGCCGAAAAAGGCTTTTATCTTATCTGCAATACTTTGAACATAGTCTCCGTTATAAACTTCCCGAATGGTTGAGGCTGTATTATGGATGACAAATTGTGCGGCTATTCGGGCGGCTTTCCGGTCGTCGATCCGATAAAAGTCAGCTTCCTGTCCTTTTTCCGCCAGGCTGAAACCTGCAGCGAACAATTCTTCCAGTTCATCTGGCGTAATATCTTCAATCAGGTTTAGCTGGTATTGCTGTTTTCGCAGGTCAATTAAGGCAAAGGGTTTTCCTGCATCCTCGCAGGCTTTCCGATAAAGGTGTGGAGCCCATTCATCATCCTTGGGGTCCATAACAAACACACCTTCACCGGCCAGAATACTTTGATAAAGCAATATGCCGGTGGCAACCCCTTTCCCTGCTCCAGTGGTGCCAATAATATCCGCGTGTTGTTTCTGCCAGTCTTTTAACGGGAGATACATTGGTTCGTTCTCCCTGTCCATGCCAATAAAAATGCCTTTATTCAGGTCAATATAATCCAGCGGATCATAATGCAGTGTTTCCGGCAGCAGGGACTTTACGGTGCGGACATCGGTGCGCAATTCGCGTTCAAGGGTGGTTTTTTTAACAAGATGTTTCTTTATTTTGTCCAGTTCCGGCGTGAATACGCGGCGAAGTATAATATGAAAAATAATCCCGGTCACAGTGAAAGCAATCCGTACTGACCACGCCAGTACCGTATTATCACTGGTGAGTCTGGTCTTATACAGCCACTGGAAGGATCCGATAACTATCGGGGCCAGTGTCCCAGAGAGAAAACACACCAGGGAAAAAGCAATAATCAGCTTTTTCCATAACGGGGCTTTCTGCCGTTCATCGCTTTTCATCGATGCAAAAAACGGCATCGTCAACCCCGCTAATAATGCCAGCATCAGTTGTTGCTGTTGCATAAAAGCCAGCACCGCCAGCATCCCGTTCACTATCGGGGACAGTGAAGCGGCAAGCTTATTTAAAATCATGATGCCTCCTTCGTCAGCGATTCGCCCCATGACATCGCCCCATCAATTCGCCCCACGGTGTCGGGCGAAAAGACGGGGCGAGCGTATGGGGTAAAAAAGGTGGCCGCTGTGCGGCCATGTGCAGGAAAGCATGCTTCCCTGCACGAAACGGCGTGCGCCGGTACATGCGGGCTGGACGCCCTTATTGCCCGGTGCATGGGGGTAATGTCGCGGCTGGACGCCACGCCAAAACCCCTAGGGTCAAAAGCGGCACACCGTCGCCCGCTACGCGCGACCACCCCCTTTAAGACGGTCGCTTTCGCCTTTTTCTTCCCTTTGCTCGTGCCTCGCAGCGGGAATAAAAGGGAAGCTGACCTTTAAAGAGGGTGGTCGCGCCACGCTACCGGCTTTTGGCCGGAGACTTAGCCGCGACGGTGTGCGGGGCTGTGCCCCCCAAATAAATCGCTGTCGTGGGCGACAGCTTTTCGCTCGCTGGGGCGGCGAAATTTATTCGGCTCCCCCCGGCCGGCAAAATCCGCGTGGGCGCGGCTGTTTGCCGGTGAGGCGCGGTGCCTGAACTATTTTCGCTCCTTAACCCGCGAAAATAATTCTGTCCGCTGCCTCATTTTTACGGCCCGCATTTCTTCACTCCTTAATTCGCGAAAAATGTGCTAGACCGTAAAAACCTGAAAACCGCCACGCCTTAAGCCTGATTCGGCTGAAATATTCCGCTGTCGTTTGAGAACTGAGAATAAAATAATAGCAGGGGTTAATATTGGTTCTCGCGGATTTCCCTGATGATGTCGGAATAACACTGACGACTTTCTTTAATGCTGGTTTCATCAAGCGTAAACCCTCGACGGTTAGCTTCTTCTGTCAGCGTTATTCTGTCGGTGCCGTTCAGCGTTTGCAGTAATTGCAATAACCGGCATATAACCCGGTAGTGATATATTTCATAATAAAGGCCGCATCCGTGCATCGACTCATTTTCAATGTGCTCAATAACACAGGCTGCGCGCATGGAATCTCCGCGCTGATGTGTCCAGGGATGCTGAATAAAACCCGGTTTCGTCATAAAGATAACCTCCGCTAATTAACCACGAATGCGGCCAAATTTATTGATAATCTGGCTGATAATGGCGGGGTCTGCCGAATCACATTCAAGTAAAAACGATTTTCTGGCATCGGCAGTATGGTCCGGCAGAAAACCGTGCCTGTTCTTTTTGACTATGTTAAAGAATGCTCGTTCGGCCGAATGGCATTCATTGCCGCCGCCGTTCCCGGTGGCTTTACCGTACATGCATAACACCACTTCACAGGCGTCAGCGGCCATGACGGAGGTGGAATATGACGCCATAGCGCTGAGTAATAAAGCGGAGGATATTACTTTTTTCATTTCGGTCACCTTCACATTTAAACTAGGGTAGCGTATTTGGATATGTTATTTACTGGAGTCCTTTGCTGAATACACCTCTCATGTCATTGAGATGAAGGGGTTTAAAATAAACATCACTCATCCGGCGTATGTCACCGTGAATATCAATGCTGACTATCACATCAATGCTCTTAAGCAACTTGCGTAACAGCACTTCGAAAGGCATGTTCCGGCAGTCGGGGTTTTCATAGCAGCGGTCAATTAACCCTTCGATACATTCTTCCGGGCTGCCCGCATGCAGGGAGGTTATCAATCCCTCATGCCCTGAACCGACGATTTTCAGGGCATCCCAGGCTTCCCGACCGCGAATTTCAGCCAGTAATATCCGGTCAGGGTTCATACGATAATTGGCGCGTATCAGTCTGCCGGGCGTGATAATGGCATTATCCCCGGCGTCCGCTGGATAAAAGAGATGGACATAATTGGTGTGGTGATAGAGCCGGATTTCGGGATTATCCTCAATGGTGGTCAGCCTGAGGTGCCGGGGAATCGAGTGCAGCAGCGTTTTCATATAGGTGGTTTTACCGGACCCGGTTTCACCGACGATAAAAATCGTCTTGCCGTATTCCACCGCTTTTTCCATAAAGCGGGGAATATCCTCACTCTGATAGTAGCGGGTCAGTTCAACATCTTTGCCTTCCGTTCGCTCCCTACCGGTCACCCGGTTATAAAATCCCGCATCAATCCATGACTGATGCGTTTTCTGCCCGAATGAGGGTTTGCGCAGGGTAATAGACACGGTATTACGCTCACAGGCCGGGGGAATAATGGCCTGAATGCGCTCGCCTGATTCAAGCGTGGCGGAAAGGATCGGCGAGGTGTCGTCGATATTATCGTCCTGCCACGACGCCAGCGCTCTGGCAAAGGCGTAACACTGGCGCAGCGTAATGGGGGCTTCATGTCTTCGCCATTTCCCCCGAATTTTGGTATGCAGTTCACCCGGCCGGTTAACGGCAATTTCCGTCAGGCCGTCCTGCGCAATAAACTCACCAAACAGCTGTTTTTTCATAAAATCCAGCGACAGGTTTTCAGCGTTCATACCACCTCTTTTTCAGTCGTAGCTGCCAGACGGATGAGAAATCAATGTCGGTGCCGGTCATGATCCCGATGACATCACCCTGATTCAGGTAAAGGGTGGGCGGGATATTGATGCTGTTGTCCAGCGTCGTTTTCGCCATTTCCGCCGTGGCGGCGCGGGTGTTTTCGGTGTAGTCGGTATTGCGGTCTTTCCCCGGGGCAGCATCCGACGCCGCCGCAGCCACGTCCTGCACGGTACTGAGCATCAGGGCATTGCCGAAGCGCTCCCAGAAGTGATTGTCGATCCAACCTGAGATCCCCGCCTCGCCGAGCGGGCCGCTGGCCTGCGTATCAGTTAGCGGGATTTGCAGGCTGCCGGGCTCAGGCGTACGCAGCTCCGTCCACAGCACAAACATCCTGCTGCGTCCGTGTTGCAGCGCCCCGGTGCGGTAGATGCCACGGGCGACCGTTCCCGCCGGGATCAGCGTCACATGGTTGCTGGCGCTGTAAACATCTTCACTGACCAGGCAGGAAATATGCCCCGCGACATCGGACACGAAGCGCCACATCATCGAACACGGGATATAGCGGTCCACCGGGATATAGAGATCAGGATCGAGGCCCAGCCGTCTGACGCCGGTGACACGGGCGACGCCCGGATTGTCGTTATTACCCGTTTCCGGCGAGGCAGTCTCCGGGCAGCGCAGGCGGCCATCTTTACCTCTGGTCAGTACTGACGGACAGGATGTGTACGTCGTGGATGATGACGGACTGTTGGACGTTTCTGCGTTGCTACGCATTTCACCCGGGGACGTGCGTGCATTATCACCCGGCATTGTTCGGGCGTTGTTCAGCCCGTCAGCCAGTGCGGCTGCCTTGTTCAGAGCGGGTGGGGCTGGTGGCAGGGTGGGTGCGGGAGTGACGGCTTGGCGGGCAGGGTCTGTTTCGTCCTGTGTGTGCGGCCCGAACAGGCCAAACGGGTTACTGTCCATGCCCAGATTTTGACGCTCATGCAGCGTCTTCCCGGCGGAGGTCGGCGGCGAGGTGTCGGCTTCTTTCTCATTACCCTCTTTCAATGCACTGAAAAGATGATCGCCGCCGGATGCCAGGGCGATCACCAGCGCCAGACTCAGCAGGCTGACGGTCAGCGTGCGGCGACCGGATGCCTTACGAAAACGGGTCACTTCCGGCTGGCCGGGCGGTGTTCTTTGCTCCGGCTCCTGATACGCCATTGCCGCACGGGCGCGTTCGCGGGCTTCCGCTTCCCGCTCTGCGGTAGTTTTTTCCGGCTTGTCCGGGACAGGTTTATCGGTCATCTGGCCTCCAGCGTAACGGACGGTGAAACGGTGTCGCTGCGGGTTATCGCGATGCGCCCGAACCCGTCGTTTTCGATCCCTACCACTGAGGTGCCGTAACGCAACACCAGTTGTGGCGCTGCCGGCACCACCATCACAATGTAATTACCCTGCTTAACTGTCCGGGGCGTGAGCGCCTGCTCCCGTCCGTTAACCACCCGGAAAACAGACGGCAGGGTTTTGATGGGGGAAAAACCGATATAAGCAAAACGACCATCATCCCAGGCAAAATCCGGTGCGATGGAGGCCGAACCGGCGGCGACCCGTTTGGTGTAGCGCCAGTTGCGCGGCGTGCTGGCCTGTCCGAATGCCGCCGCTATCTGCTGCTTCTCCTGTCTTTCACGCTGCTGCGTCTGACGCTCGGCGCTGGCGGCGGCGGATTGCTGGCGAACCTCGGCCGGATAGTGGTAACGGATAACGAACGCCTGCGCGTGGGAATCGTGGTCCAGCACGTTCAGCTCCAGGCTGTAATCACGCTTTGAGGTCACCACGAAGAGGTTGGTCTTCCAGTCCTTTGCCGTGGGCAGGAACACCTGGCTGACGTTGTTGCCGCTGGCGTCCGTCACCGGCTGGGTTATGGGGTTCGGGCTGACGCCGACCCGGTTATCACTTTTCGTGACCGTCCAGCCTTTTGGAAAACCCGCTTGTGCATCAATCACAGTTTCATCGTCGTCAAACAGCAGCGTGGTGACGTAGCCGGGACGGGTATTCACCACGGTGGCGTTCTGGCTGTTATACGATACGTTCTGCATCCGGCTGTCATAGCCGCTGCCGCGCGGGGTGGCGGCGCTCCATGTCGCGCATGACACCATTAAGCCCGTCAGGAGCAGGATGTTTTTCAGCATCATTCGCTCCTCAGTTCTTTATCGCGCTGGTAGCTGGTGACGATAAAGCCCAGCGGGTTCACTTCCCGCTGGCTGTCCGTCAGTTGCTGATGCGGGACATAGCGGTAAGTGAGGCGGATATTCCAGAAGTCCGTTTTCACTGAATTATCAGAAATACGACGGAGGGTGCGCTTAATACGCAGTGTTGCCAGGTTATCGGGTCCGGTGGCAGGTGCATGCACATTAGAAATAATGTCGATATAGACGACATATTCGGCTTTATTAAAAATAACGTCCGGAGCCTGGTCGCCGTTAAACCTGTCCAGATAATCCCGGTTCACAGTGTCGCTGTTAAATAACTGTACGTCGTCGTAATCACGCTGGAGGGAGAAGTAATTATACCCTTCGCGAAGACTGACATAGTGTGCCGCCAGTGAGTGGGCCAGTGCTTTTTCAGACGCAATATCCCGCACTTTAAGGCGGGTCATATACTCATAACGACCGGTCTGTTTGTCCACCGACCACAATTCAATGTCAGTGGTTTTCAGCGGCAGCAGAATAATAATGGCTGCGACCGCCAGTGCAGCCAGAATCAGCCCGGCAGCGGCCACCCGCCAGGCAGTTTTGCGGGAGCGCTCTTCCTTTTCCAGCAGGATGGATTCAAAAGAGCGCGAGACATCGATGATGCGCTGAATATCAGACATGGTGAGTCAGCTCCTGAATTATGGCGGGGGAATTAACCGGCTGGGGATCGCCGGACACCGGTGGGAGGTCGCCCTGATGCTGCGCGCAGCCCGTAAGCGCGCACAGCACCAGAAGCAAGATGCTGAATTTCATGGAAGCCTCTTATCGGATAAATGCAGGAAGGCCTCACCGCTGGCAGAGGCCACGGCGTGACGGAGAAAAGAAATTAGCGGTCGGGAGGATTAACGATGACGCTGCTGATTCTGGCGTTTCATGCTTTCAATGGCGGTGGCACGTTTCTGCCAGGTGCTCACGGTTTTGCCCGCCCCTGCGGCAATGAACCTGCCGGTTGTCGCTGCTGCGGCCATGCCACCTTTGGCGGTCAGTCGGCCCCCGGTCTTTATGCCGGGTTTGGAGACGTCGGCAGATTTGCTCGCCAGCCCGCTCAGTCCGCTCATAGCTGCACCCTGTAACACGGCCTGCACGGCGGCACCGCTCAGCGCAGTGGCTATTTTCGCTGAAAAATACACCAAGACGCCTGCGGCAATCCCGGCCAGCAAACATTGCGCCGCCAGGGTCACCATATTGCTTTCTGCAGACGTTGCTGTGGCGGCATCCAGTATTTTATTCAGGTAGTTGATGGCGATCCGGACAGACAGGGCAGAGAACATGATCGTTAAGATTGCGGTAAATAGTGTTTTCAGCCAGTTATCAAACATGGGTTTAAGAAAACCGTACAGCAGGCAGAAAATAAAGAGTGGGGCGGTGGTGGTCATTAACAGAATGGTGATTTCGGCGAGCAGGTTGACAAAGGTTGCAGCCAGTAACAGAACGATTGCACCGCCCCAGACCAGCACCTCGGCAAAGCCGCCATTCATTTTAACGTAGGTAGAAGTGTCCAAATTGAACAGCGTTTGCCCCAGCGCTTGTGCCTTTTCCCACACCGTGTCGAGCAGCGCCCAGACATTATCATCGCCACTGATGCCGTCCTTAAGCCCTTCAATGGCCGCAATGATGGCATCCAGCCAGCCATCGCGGTTTAAAACAAAGGTGGTGATCAGCAACATGCGGCCCACATCCCAGACAACATCTTCAACAGGTGTCTGGAGTTTGCCGCCAAGGGTCTGATACCCGCGATACGTAATAAATAGGGTAAAGGAACTGACGATAATCACACTGATTAGGGTGCCGTAGGTAGAAGACTGACCTTCTAACACGGCATTGAATCCATCCATGATGTTTTTGTCCATACCAACAAAAATACCACCGGACATGGTGCCTCTCATTAGTCAGGAACAGACAGGGGATAAAAACAGGGAAGTACCCCTGTTTTTGTTGGTGGGGATCTTACTGAGTGACGGATTTTCTTTTTTGGGCTTCCTGCTGAAACAGTGTCTCGAATTTTTCCCTGATGCCGGGTTTGCCTGTCTGGGCAAACATGAGTGCTGCCCGGTGCGCAAACTCGCAGTTGTCGCTTGCCTCACCATCCATGAGGCATTGCGTATAGACTTTATAGGTTTCATCGGGATGTTCTTTATACCAGGCTTCTGATTTCGTCTCTTTACAACCGGATAAGACGAGAATGCCTGACGTGATGCATAAGGTTAATACGGGTTTTAACATGTTAACCTCCCTATAGAGAGTTCAGATCGGCAACGGGCGCAGTTAATTGCTGTTGCTCAAAGGCTTTCTGTTTTTGCTGTTCCAGCAGCGTTGTTCGCTGTTCAGCCTGTTTGACTGACATTTCCCACTGGCTGGTCAGCGCATTTAATTGTACGCTTTTGGCCGCGATGGCGTTAGCCAGGTCCTGCGACTCTTTCGAATCCTGCGCATTAGCAATACGGTCTGATAAATCTGATATATCGCCGAGCGTGCCCGTGATCTTGTTTTCAACCTCGGACGTATTTTCTATCGCTACGGCCTGATTCAGGATCATCTGTTTGCAGCTGTCCAGATAGCGTGGTGAAGCGCTGGACGGGTTACAGGTATCGAACGTTTTATATTTGTTATACAAGCTATTAAGTTCAGACGAATATGACCCGCTTTGGTTGCTCAGCAGGTCATCCAGTGAAATACCGTGCTGACGAAGATTATCAATATCGGTTTTCAGACTTTTGGCCTCGCGGAGAAATGCCTGAACGTCACGCACGCCCGTTGCCGTGGCTAATTGCTGCTTGTAGGCATCAAGTTCACTTCTGTAATGGGTAACGGTTTCCTGCCACTGCTGGAGTTTCTGGATCCACTGATTCATGGATTCGGTATTCTGTACGGCGTCGAATACCGGTATTCCGGCGCTCATCGCCTGGGTGGAAATAAACAGTGATAATGCCAGTATGGTATCTCTGAACCGCATTTTTATTACCTCCGTCATGAATATTACAGGGCTTGTTCAAGGAAGGCGGCTTTCCAGTCATCAGGCTGCATTCCTTCCAGATACAGGGTGTCGAACAGCTTCAGGTTGTCTTCGCTGCCGCTGAGCATTTTGGTAAGTTTCCCGAGGCCCGATAAATCCATTTTCGCCATCGCCACAAAAGGCCGGGTTTCACCCGCGCGTAACGGCGTTTTCAGGACCACCATAGATCGCTCACCCGGATCGAGGTTTCTGACGATGTCGTACACGCTTTCCGGCACTTTCATCTTTTCCACGTAATCCGCCCTGCTGGCCTTCGGGTTGGCGAGAAAAATCTGCGTGCTGCACTGCTCGATAATCGCCGGGGCAATCGGGTGCTTGACGATTTCGTCAGGCGACTGCGTGGCGGGGACGAAGATGCCGTTCAGTTTGCGGATCACTTTCAGCATATTGAGCGAGAAGCGGGAGAATTCGACATCGGCCAGCCATTTCCAGAACTCGTCCATGAACATCACCAGCCGGCGACCGTCCAGCAGGCTGGTGACGCGGTAAAGCAGATAAAACGTAATGGGGCCGCGAATGTCGTCATCATCGAGAAATTCCGTACCGTCGATACCAAAATTTTCGACGTCGCTGATATTGAAGGTGTCCTCCTCATTGTCGAATACCCAGCCGAACTCGCCGCCCTGCGCCCACTGTTTAAGGCGAATACGTAGCCCGTTGATGCGGGCGTCGGGGGTTGGCGGCTCCGGCAGGACTTCCAGCAGCCGGGTGATACCGAACTTGCGGTATTCCGGCGGGTAGTCGAGCATAATGGTATCTACGGCGGCACTGATCCGCTCCTCATCGCGCGGATCGAGCGGCTTGCCGTTGCGGCCGCACAGCATGCGCACCAGTCGTTTGATAAAGCTGATATTCCGCCGGGTCGGCGCAAGCTTAAACGGGTTAAACCCGGTGGGCGTGCCGGTGCGGATACGGAAGTAGCGTCCGCCCATCTGGCGTATCGCCATCTCCGCCGCCCGGTCCTTGTCGAAATACACGGTGGTTAGCTGCTTAAGGGGGGCTGATTCAGAGAACGTCGCCGGATTGCGGTACTTCTGCATTAGTTGCTGCATCATGGTCATCAGCATCGTTTTCCCTGAGCCGGTTTTACCGATAATCGCCGTATTACCCGGCGTTTTTTCGTTGAAGTCATCCCGCCCGCTCTGGCTGTCGTGCAGGTTCAGGTAATACCCGCCACTGCCAGGGGATTTGAGTATCGCGATGGCATCGCCCCAGGGATTGCCGTTTCGTTTATGAGGATGAAAATTGTGCAGGCTCGCTAGGTCGGCAAAGTTCTGGCTGCTGACGGCCACCAGACGGGGGCGCAACGTATACACCCCCGGCAGTTGCGCCAGGTACGCGGCGGGCAGCGACAGCGTGGACAGCGTCGTCATGATGCCGAGGTCGGCGAAGGGTTGCGCCAGCGCGTTGGTGTCCTTGACCACCTGGTCGGCGCTGTCTGAAGATACCAGCAGGGAAAAGTGGTATTTTCCGCAGGAGACATGCCCGGACTGGAGCAGGTCACGCAACACAATCAGCTCTTCGCGCTGTGAAATGGCGTCGTCATCTGCCGAAGTTAGGCGCTTTTCCGCCAGGCGAATATGCTTCTGCACCTCATCGCGGGCCATGCAGGTGAAGGACTGCGTCAGCACATACTCGCTTTCGGCATACAGCAGTGCGTCCAGCAGGCCGGTCGCGGTCTCCGGCGAGTAGTCTTTGATTTCCAGACTTCGAAAAAAGCGGGAGCCGCCGACGGTCTGGCACTCGGCGGTGTCGGTGGTAAAAAAGACATCCGGCGTGCTTAACGTTTCATAAAACGCCGCAGGCGTGACCGCCACCTTTTGCCACTGGCCGGTGAGCAGACGGTGGTAAAAGGACAACTGGGCGGAATATACCCGCCCGTTTTCTTCATACATCCCCAGCGGCGTCGTCGTATAGCGGGACAGCGTCGAAGCCAGCGCATCCCGGTGTTCCAGCATCACTTTCAGGGCATCATCCAGCGCCGCTTTGCGTTTACCGTACGGTTGCGCCTTCATGGCCTTTTTCCCCAGCGGAGAGAAGGGCGCGTAGCAGACGGTGAAAAACAGCCGGTGCCGCCAGAACGGCTTTTCGTTGATCGGCTGGTAATACCGCCGGGTCACTTCATCAGAAAAGGGAATACCTGAATTCGCGTCAAAGGCATCGTGGTATTTTTCCCGGATACGGTGAAGATAGAAAGTGACCGGCAGGCCTTCATATGAACGAATAACGTTATTGAGATGCGTCGCCATTAACGTCAGATGGTGTTCGTCCTCGCATTCAAAAATGGTGCCCTCCAGCTCCCAGCTGGCAACCAAATCACCCTGGCGGTTTCTGATGACGTACGGGTGAATATGGGAGGAATACGGAATGTATTTCTCCAGCGTAACGCGCTCGTTTAACTTCATTTTTTCAATAAACTCCGAGACGTCGACAGCGTCATAGCGATTTGCCAGCAGGGCATTGGCACCAAAATGTTTATTGGTGCCAAACCGGCCACGGGTTTTAAAGGCCAGCCAGAGCAGCCCGAAATAGTGAATATCGGTTCTGGCTTTTGCCTTCATCTCCAGCCAGGCGGGAATAAGCAGTAATACTAGGTAATAGCTGACATAAACCGCCAGCAGGACGATAGCCCCGCTGACCATCACGAACGGCACGAGGGGAATACCGGCTATGGCGGCAGGCCGCGTCAGCGCTTTGTTCAGCGTAGCCATCGTTACCTCCCTTATGACGCCCAGTAGGCACCGAAACCTGACGCACCGACGATAAGGATGGCGCCAATGATGACGTTGCGCATGTCGTGCAGGCTCTTGCCGTCAAACAAGACTTTGTATCCCACCCACATGGTGGCCAGCGTGATGGTGACGGCGGCCAGCCCGAGCAGGCCAGTGGAGGTGTTACTCAGCGTCTCATTGGCTTTATTAAATCCGCTGTCTGCTGCCAGCACCGGGCTTGCCATTAACAAGGAAGAGAGGGCGGGCCAGTCAGTCTGTTTTCGTTTCATCATTGTTCCTCCTGGGGTCGGGAATGGGTAACGCGCCGCGTATCAAGGCGTTGGGGTAGTGCAGGGATGTCAGAACTGGCGTGGCGTTATCGGTAAGCTCGCCACGCATGACGGCGGCGGGGTAACGGATTGTCGGCACGAGCTTTTCGGCGGGAAGTCGCTGCCGGTCTTCCCGCGTTGACGGCACGGCGTAGCCGATGCGCTGGATGTAGCTGGTCTGGTTAAACGCAGATTCCGGCTGTTGGCCGGTCGTGAAATTTCCTGAGTAGTAGCAACTGAGCGCACGTTTGAGGGAACCGCCGCGGCGGTAGCAGTCGGTGAGGATGTGCTCAAACACGGACAGGTTGGTACAGGGGTTAAGAAGGTCACGGGCGCTCGCGCGGTAATGACGGAAATTGGTGCTGGTGATTTGCATCAGCCCGACCGAATAGCGTCGGCCCTGTGCTGCCAACCGTCCGGTGAGGCTGACGGCCTCATCCCTGCTCGTGGGGAAATGTGAAATCACGCCTTTGCCACCGGGCAGAATTTCAGCGATGGCATACGGATTCAAACCGGATTCGACCCGCGCCACATCAAGTACCGTAGACGGGTGAATGCTGGGGGCGCACTGCATAGCCGCCGCCAGAAATACGGTGGTGGAAAGCATGATGGCCTCGGAATGATAAACCGGGCAACGCGTACCGCCATCAGACGGCACAGGGCCGGAAAAAGGGTAAGGGTGGTTAAACGGGATGAGTATCCTGTGTTGTGTCGCCGTCATCCCGGGGCTCAAGGAGCACCAGCTTTCCGGAAACGGCAATGCCGGGTGTCAGTACCACGTTCAGTCCGGGTTTATCGTGATGGGCGAAAGCGACGCCGACTTTCGTCCACCAGGTGTTTTTTTCACCCTGTGGGTCGGGCTGACTTTCCTGGGTGACAAATACGTGATAAATGGGTTTTCGCATGACGCCTCCTCTAATAAAAACAACAATGAGTTAAATGAATGTCACATCCCAATTCTGCATTCCGGTTTTAACGGGTCAGCGAGAACATTCAGCGGCACCCTGAATTGTGGTTTCGTGACAGCCCGAAACTTATTTTTAAAGAGCAGTACCCGACCCGGGGGAATTAACGTCCATTCGGGTAGCTATTATGTAATGAGGTTTTCAGGATCAGATATCCGGGGCGGTATATAAACTATAAATTCAAAGTTAAAATGAGAGAGATAAATTAGTGGTGGAGGGGGTAAGCTCTGCGAAAAATAAAAGTAAGTGAAATAGTTAATAAAGACGACTGTATATTCATAGTTAATGATAAAGACATGCAGGGGAAATATTCCTGCATGTCTTTATGACCATTATTAACGTGTTCGACGTTCAAGTTTTTTCTGGCATTCTGTGCAGGTGGTTATGCCCGGGAGTGCCTGCCGTCGCTTTTCAGGAATGGGCTTACCGCATAGACGACAATGGAATAATGATGGCGTAGACCCTGGCTTAAAACGACTCTGTTCAATCATATCCTCCAGTCGTTGCTCATTAAATTCCTGATCGCGGTCGATCTCATCTGGCATGTGCGGCCCTCCGGTCTGACGTCTCCTGTTCACAAAGTGCGATCCGCTTCCAAACGATGGTCAGTGACAACCCTTCGACTTTCGGCAGCAGGGTTTGCGTTACCTGCATCATGGCGGCCAGCGCATCGGCCGAGTCCAGGTTGGCCACCCGGCATTGTTGCCATTGCCGCCAGATGGCCGCATCCGTCTCTTCGTTCGGCTCTGGCGTCCGGCCATAAGGCACACGGACGCCCAGTAACCGGCGGCGAAGGCAAACTTCGTTGGAGGTGAGGCCAAAATATTTGTTGAGTAGCGCAATTGACCCGCCGAGCCGGATGGCATGATTGATACGTTGCTGCTGCAGAACCTCCTTACGGGATTTAGCCAGAAGCAGGTGTAATGCGTCGTGATGAACCGTCACAGCCAAAAACTGCGCAGACTCCCGACTGATGATAAACAGCTCGTCTAGTGATAATTGGTTGAGGGCATTCATTTCGTCGAAAGTGAATCCGAGCGATTCACAGTAGCGAATGTTGCCATCCTTCAATGCATGCAAGGCATCGGTTAAAACGGCGTAATTCAGTGACGGGATAATCATGGTGTTTTCTCCCTTCAGCTTATTGAGCGGCGGGCTAATTTAATATTGATCCATTCGTCAATTTCCGATTCGAGCCAGGCGACACTGGCTGGGCCAATCTTGATTGAGCGAGGGAAGGTGCCGTCTTTCATATACAGATAGATTTGAGAGCGCTTCAGGCCCGTTTTTTCTTCAACCTGTTTCAGACGTAATAACTGATGAGATGTCACGGTATTCTCCTGTGGCAGATGTTGCGCTAGCCGGGAGATAACACGACAACACAAAGTCGTGGTGCGGAGAAAGTTGATGAACCCGTATTACGGAAAATCCAATCCTTAATACGGGTTTTCATAGCGAAGGGCATCATCTTACTTTTGTGTTGGTAGGGAAGGGGGCGAGCCGCGCTCAAGCGCAGTTTTGAGCGTGTCGCCACTGAATCGATCGGTAATGCCTTCCTCTGATGCCCATTGCTCAAAAATGGATAGCAACTTGTAAGGTTTTCCTATCAACGGGCTGATAGTTTCATTATTTCTACAGGCAAGCCAAAATAGTCTTGATAGAGGGGATGATATGCGTGTGGAAGAGTCCGAGAGTGATTTTTTTTCCAGCCAGCCAGTTGACTATTTTATTTAACTCAGTTTGCCTGATAACAAAACATGCATCCTTCGGTAAGTTATAAATAGGTAAGTAGGCATCATTAAAACTTAAATCTATGCCATTTAATGAGATTCCATTGCGTAATGAAATTCTATTGTGAACTAGAAAGTTTTCCCCTGATATGGAAACAGTGATGCCATAGTTATTGTTCCCTCTAAGTACAGGTGATGGTATTTTTAGATTGTGAGCAAGTAGGCATTGTATGAGAAAATATTCATATCCAAAAAGACTTGTATCAATGACGCCATGAGCAGTGTGAAAATATTTACCTTCGGTGCTGAAAGTTAAATTACTCTCGCTAAAAAAAACGATTTCATCCGACGTAATTTTGCCGTCAGGTAAATTATTATCTTTAGGTTTTAGCTTTAATTTATGGTTATAGGATTTTATTTTCCTCAAGGTAATTGGAGACTGAAAGTATATCGAAAGGAGGATTTTTCCCTGCAGAGCATATCGATAGATATCACTTTCTTGTATTTTTCTAATGCCGTTTTTCTTTGATGCTTTAACTGCTTCTTTGATAGTTAACCAGTCTGAGTTTACATTTTTATTCTTAAGAAAAGCGAGTCTGTCTGACATAACATATCTCCTTTTACATATCCGTGCTGATAAATATAATGCCCTCTCATAAGGTGAATAAAGAATGACTGTTGATGGAAGGTTGGATATTTTTTTCAGTATTATCCATTCGTATTGATTTGCAATATAAGAATGCCGCAAAAAATTCGCGGCATTTTGGTTTATTTTAAATTTGGATTGATGTCGGGATTTTCAAAATCAGGAACAAAAGAAAGATATTTTCCACCAATCTTTATAGCCCGTCTGTTTGCTTCTGCATCATGAATGTGTAACGGTGGGGGAACACCCTCTTTCGCTACAATGCCTGTTTCTCTAAAGAACCCTTCGAAACCTGCGGGAGAGAACATCAACAATATCTTGATAGGTTTAATGCTGTTATTTCTAAATTGGTGATAAATGCCCTTTGGTACATAAACAAAATCGCCAGGGTTTGCCTGAAAGATATTTTCTCCGGCTCTTACGGTTAATTGGCCGTCTAGTACATAAAATATCTCATCAGCGTCTTCATGAAGATGCCAGATCGGACCACCACCAGGCCCAACAAATCCCTGAATAATAGAAATGCTGCCGCCGGTATTTTCTTTGTCAAGCTTGATAGTATAGGTGTCATTATTTAACCAAAGCGGAACGCCTTCATTATCTCTAATAATAAATGGTTGCATTATTTGTACCTCACGGTTATGAATTTAAAGAGAGTGGCCGCCATCGATAACTATTCGTGTACCCACTAAGTAGTCAGACTGGCCTGAGCAGGACCAAATAATGGCTTGAGCGATCTCTTTAACATCGCCAATACGCCCAATGGGGATCAAATCGCGCCATCTTTTGTCACGGTCTGCCGCCGATTCGCCGGGAAGTTGGGTCATTTCGGTGGCCAATGGACCTGGGTTTATTGAGAAAACTCGCACGCCGTGCGTGATAGCCTCTTTTGCCGAGACGCGGGTCAATGCATCGACGGCAGCCTTTGAAGCGGTGTAGGCTGCCGTGCCCGGAATATTCAGCCCGATAGACATATTTGATGAAATATTAACGATAGTCCCGGCCCGGTTTTCTTTCATCGACTGAAGTTCGCGCTTCAGACTTTCAAACAAACCAATGACATTAGTAGTGAATACGTGATTAAAGTCTTTACTGGAGGTTTCATCGACAAAACCAAAAGAAAATACTCCGGCGTTATTAACGGCAATATCAAGAGTACCGACTCTATTTTTAATTTCATCAAACAGGTTATCTATTGATTGATTATTATTTACGTCGAAAGGAATAACCCATGATTTGCCAGGAGTCTCGGAGATCGCTTGCGCTGTCTCTTCTAGTTTCTGCTTATTTCGACCTGCAAGAATAACGGTTCCGCCAAGTCGTGAAAATGCCAAGGCTATTTCTCTGCCAAGTCCACTGCCTGCGCCGGTTACAAGAATTTTCTTTTGCGAAAAAATACCACTCATCGGTTCTCTTCCTTATATAAAGTAATCTTCGACTTTGCCACCAAGGAGAATATCGCCGCACACCTGCAGGACTTTTTCCTGCGCGACAGCGTGCTGGCAAATAGTGTTGATATCACGTAATGCGCGATCAAAAGGTGTTTCATGGGTGTAGATAGAACCCCCACCCTGTAGGTCATACAAGCTTGAAACGATGGTTCGTGCGGTTTGAAAGGCATTTCTTCGACTCAAAGCTGACTGCACGCGCCAATGAGTAATATCGTCATGAGCGGCATCGGCTTCGAGCGCCTGCCATAATGTACTTACGCTGGTGAGCGCCGCGTTTCTAGTGATAAATAACTGATTCTCTGCGTTAGCCACCGCCGTCTGTACGCGCTTTGAGTTTCGCCATTTCACATCATTGATTCTGTCTGTGCGGTCGTCGGCGACGTCGTAGATATAGTCCAGACAGGCTCTCGCAAGCCCCAGCGGGATACCGGCCATTTTGCGTAAAATTGCATCCGGCGTTTTGTGCAGTGGCCCTTGACGTTTTGGTTCCGAGAAATTGAACGCGTGCTGTTCGGGAATGAACAATCCTTGCGTGGAGTAGTCCTGACTGCCGCTTCCCCGCAGGCCGGTGGTGAACCAGGTGTCGGAAAAAAGGTAGTCGGCAGGACGCGCCAGCATGACTCGCCAAAGGGGCTTGCCGTTATCATCCAGTATAAGATTGCCGTTACGGTAGAGGAAGCAACCTGCCGAGATGACATCGCCATGAGGCGATCCGCTGGCAAAACGCCATTTGCCAGTGACAATGTAGCCGCCATCAACTATCTCGGCTTTTCCCTGCGGGTGTATCCAACCCGCCACGGCCAGATTGGCGTGTGGAAAGATCTCTTTGGCGCTTTTTTCTTCCAAGAAACCTGAATAAATACCTGAGTCACAACCAATCATGGCGCACCAGGCGGTAGCCGTATCGCCCCGGGCGAGTTCTTCCAGCACAAGGATTTGCTCAATCGACGTCAGTCCGGCACCGCCCCATGATTGCGGGAAACACATTCCAAATATCCCAATGCCACGTAGCCTTTCAATAATATTGAGTGGTATCCTGCGATGCTCTTCTATTTCACGAGCGGAGTTACGTAATTTGCCACGTAAATCTCTTAGATTAACTAATATATTGCTAAATGTATTTTCTTCATGAGTTATCATGGATGTGCCTCAATAAATGAACCTATATGATTAAATCTTAAAAGTACATATTGGTTATTATTAATAACTATATCGCCCGGATGCGAAAATTCCCTTTGGGTCTAAAGTTTTTTGCAAGCTTCTAATGATTTCACCTTCACGAAGCGTTCTGGCATTACGACTATTGGCGAGAGGATGTTCGACGTCCAAACGATAAGGATAAAAACCGGAAGCACTAAATTTTTCATGAAGAAGTTTCAGAGCACGATGAGCTTTTCTTATTTCCTCTTCTACGCGTTCAAAACGAATGGATACAACGAGATCAATAATCTGATCACTCAGCGTATTAATTGTGGCGCCGCAGCGCACGCCAGTAGACTCGAAGATATCGTCGAAATGTAGATAAGCCTGTTTAATAGCCTGACCGGTAAAAGGAAGCAGAGGCAAGAAAAATATCCAGCCTTTGCCTTCGGCATCTATTTCAGCCGGTGTAGTACCGAGCGTCTTCTCCAGAAGGATATCATGATATTTAGTATCCCCTTGATAAGCAGCGTTGACTAGATTGGCGACGATATCATCTTGATAAGGATTCGTAGGGCTGTCGTTCCAGATCAAAGAGATGAATTTCTCGCCAGCTTTTACAAACTCGGTTTCCAGCGCGGTGGAAAGTGCCGATACTACTGAGGCAGCTCCCGAAAGAGGCAAATGAACGAGAAACTCGCCCTTATTCGCACCATACGTCAGTGTTGAGGTTTCATCATAAACCTTAAGTACACCGTGAATTAACCCTTGTGCTGACCAACGCTGGAAAGTATTGATAGCATACTCTAAGTTTTCGGGAGAAAAGGAAATATAGGCGACGCGAGATTTTTCTGGTCGATTAAGTAGACGTACAACGCCACCGGTTATAATTCCGAGATTCGATTGGGTGAATAATTGCACCAGTGAAGGGCCAATCCCGTGGGAGTATAATGCGCTATGTTTTCCCTGTTCCGGCCACCAGCCCACTCGGTGCAGTGTCCCGTTGGCGAGAACAATTTCCAGGCCGAGAAGATCTTCTGTACGCTGGTGCCTCAACCCGACGCCCCGATCGAGAGCATTACCTAAAAAACTCGTTTCTGCAGATGAGGCTGTCACATTAATAAAGCGATGGGTGTTCAGTAATTTTTGCGATAATATTCCCTGCGTCACACCTGGCTCAATGACAGCATAACCCTCTGCGATATTAATCTCGCGAATTTTATTTAATCCGGTCAGCTTCAACTGCACGGCGTTGTCTGACGGAGGTTTTGTTGAACCTAGCCCCCAATTGTATCCAGTTGAGTAGGGATAAAGCGCTGTTTCTCCGTCAAATTGATCTGCTAGGGAAGGTGCGAATAAGCAGGTCATTTCTTCCCAAGCTGACTCGCTGATTAAAATTTCGCGGATCTGGGCCGATTTTTTTCCCGCAAACACATCGAATCAGCCTATTTAGGCTATTTTTTCCAC